>CEVF01135173.1_pt1 | contig 15050 bp, 11 predicted proteins | sample 356441 | NCBI WGS metagenome assembly CEVF01 (sample SAMEA2622765, study PRJEB7988) | marine metagenome | biome: marine biome (ENVO:00000447); feature: surface water layer (ENVO:00002042); material: "saline water (ENVO:00002010), including plankton (ENVO:xxxxxxxx)" | depth 5 m
CAACAACAACTTTTACCAATCCGATAAGCTCACGGTTACCGGTGATCAAAAATACCGTACCGAAAATCTTTGGGAAATGGATCCGGAGTTTGTCGAAGAGGGATATGAATTACGGGCCGGTTCCCCTTTAAAAGGAAAAGGAACCGATGGGAAGGATGTTGGATTATTGTTTGATCAGTAAGATGGGTTACGTAAAATATTTGACAATCCTCTTGGTGGTTGCAACATGTTCGGTCGGTTTGATGGCCCAGGACCATCCAAAACTGATTTTGACCCAAGAAGGTGTAAGGGAAATAAGGGCCAATCTGGGCAATCTGCCCATTTTGGACAAAACACTGGCCACTATAAAAGAAGAGGTCGATGCAGCAATACGGAAAGGTATAGATGTGCCCGTGCCCAAAGATTATTCTGGTGGTTATACGCACGAAACCCACAAACGCAATTATAGGCTCATGCAAAAGGCGGGAATTCTGTACCAACTTTTGGATGACTATAGGTATGCGGTATATGTCCACGAGATGCTCAAGGCCTACGCCGAACTCTATCCCACCTTGCCCGTACACCCCAAAGAACGGTCGTATGCCAGGGGCAAATTGTTCTGGCAATGTTTGAACGATTCCAATTGGTTGGTGTATGCAAGCCAGGCCTACGATTGTATCTATGATTACCTGAGCAAGAAAGAACGTAGGTATTTGGAAAAGGATTTGTTCAAACCCTTTGCAGATTTTATATCGATCAAGAACCCTCAATTTTTCAACAGGATCCATAATCATAGTACTTGGGGCAATGTGGCCGTGGGAATGATTGCCCTGGTCATGGAGGACGATGCCTTGTTGGAGCGGGCCTTATATGGGATAAAAGATGTGAACCTACCCAAGGGGCAAAAAGATAACGATGGGGGTTTTATACTGCAAGAAGGGAAAGAAGCTGGTTTTTACGCCAATTTGGACGAACCTTTCTCTCCCGATGGGTATTACACCGAAGGTCCTTATTATCAAAGGTATGCGATGTATCCGTTCTTGATTTTTGCCCAGGCTTTGCAGAACGTAAAACCGGAACTTAAGATCTTTGAGTACAACGACAATGTATTGATCAAAAGTGTCTATGCTTTATTGGACCTATCGGACCTAGATGGGGATTTTTTTCCAATAAATGACGGGCAGAAAGGAATGTCGTATTACAATACTTCGTTGGTCAATGCTGTGGATGTTGCCTATTATTATGGCAATAAAGACCCAAGGCTATTGGATATTGCACAAAAACAAGGGACCGTTGTTTTGAACGATGCCGGATTGGCGGTGGCAAAAGGACTGAAAAATGGGGAACAGCAACCTTATATTAAAAAAAGTATTCATTTGCGCGATGGTGCCAACGGAGAACAGGGGGGAATCTCGGTGCTGAGGAAAGATAGGTTGGAACTTGTTTTTAAGTACACGGCACAGGGCTTGAGCCACGGACATTATGATAAATTATCCTATTCTTTTTATGAGAACGGAGATGAAGTTGTACAGGATTATGGGTTGGCCCGTTTTGTCAACATAGAGCAAAAGGGTGGGGGCAATTATTTAAAGGAAAATAAAACTTGGGCCAAACAGACCGTGGCCCACAATACTTTGGTACAAGACCAATACTCCCATTTTGGTGGCAAGTACGAGATTGGAAGTAAAAATCACTCTGAGCACTACCTGTTCAATGTTGAAAACCCTAAATTACAGGTGGTCAGTGCTATCGAAAAAAATGCATATCCCGGCACCAAAATGCACCGAACCATGGCAATGATTCAAGATGAGGGCTGGCAAAAACCTATTGTATTGGATGTGTTGCAGGTGGAATCCGATAGGGCCCACCAGTATGATCTGCCTTTTTATTACTTGGGCCAGTTAATGACCTTGAACGTGCCATATAAGGCCGAGGATACGTTGCGGCCTTTGGGAGGGGATTTTGGTTACCAACATATATATAAGGAAGGTAGCGCCAAGTTGATCGATGATAATCTTAAGTTTTCTTGGATGGCCAACAACAAATTTTACACCTTGACATCCCTTGCCACGGCAAAGGATAGTTTGATTTTGGGTAGAGTTGGGGCTACCGATCCTGAATTCAATTTGCGGAGAGACCCCGTCCTTATCCATAGAAAGGGTGATGAGTCAAATACCATGTTCGTTTCCGTATTGGAATCGCATGGGAACTATAGTCCGGTAACGGAATTGGCGGTAAACGCTACTTCAAATATTAAGAACCTGGACAAGATTTATGAGAAGAACGGCTATTGGGCCATTGGTATTGAAACCGTGGATGGCCGTAAAAATGTTTTTGTGTTTTCAGCGACGAACAAATCAACGAACCAAAATCATAGGATCAACATAGAAGGTCGGGAATTACAGTGGAAAGGACCTTTTGCATTAATCAATTTAAATCAAAACAAAAAATAAGATGAAATCATTTGGATCAAGTAAGGAATTTATTTTTGGAGATGAGATGGAGTGGGAAACCGTAGGTGAGGGAGTAAGAAGAAAAATAATGGCCTACGACGACAAAATTATGCTGGTCAAAGTACAATTTGATGAGGGAGGTATCGGACCTATGCATGACCATTACCACTCACAGACCACCTATGTGGTGAGCGGTGAATTTGAACTTACCATAGGTAAGGAGACCAAATTAATGAAGGCCGGTGATGCCTTTTATATTCCGCCCCATGTAAGCCATGGTGCGATATGTAAAAAAGCGGGTGTCCTTATCGATGTGTTCAGTCCCATCCGGGAGGATTTTATGGAGAATAGTTAAAAACAGGGCCTTATAATGATATTCTGTCATTTTCCAAGGTGTTAAAATTCGATTTTGATAAAAACTTTAACATTTTTTTCGGACGATAACTTTTATTTAACATTTTAATCACATATATTTGGTAAACCAAACTGGTTAACCAGCTGGAAACAAATAAGAAAGAATATGAAAACATAGCGCAAAAAAAAGGATAGGTGCACGCCTATCCTTTCAAAATATCACTTCTTAGGAGGGAAGTAATATATTACAGATACACTTTCAATGTAAATGTAGAATACAAAATTACTAAAATTCATTTGATTTTGGCTTTACATGAAATTGAAAGTGGGATTAGACAAGAATCATAGCTGCACACTATGAGTGAACAATTTTAAAAACACATAAATTCTAACTAGCTAAACAAATGAATTTTAAACTAAAACTATTGCTGGTGGTTGTAGGGCTTATGAACCTGCAACTATTTGCCCAAGATGTCTACACCATTACGGGTGTGGTTACCGATGCTGACAATGTTCCCATACCGGGGGCCAATATTATCGTCCCGAACACAACCAGGGGAACACAGACTGATTTTGATGGAAACTTTTCCATAGAGGTTTCAGAAGGCGAATCCCTTCGTTTTTCCTATGTAGGATATACTACCCAGACCATTCCGATTACGGGTCAGAGCACATTGAACGTTGTCATGGTAGAGGACCTCAATCAATTGGACGAAGTGGTTATTGTGGGGTATGGTACACGAAAAAAAGTACACATGACCGGAGCAGTCTCTCAGGTGGTGAATGAAGACCTTGACCAGATTGCCGTAGCAAGGGTAGATGATGCGCTTGTTGGCCAAATAGCAGGTGTGAACATCCAGGCAACTGAAGGGGAGGCCGGTTCCGCACCCACGATCAGGATTCGTGGTGTTGGGTCGCTGAACGGAGACTCTTCCCCATTGATCGTTGTTGATGGACTCCCTGTTGACAGTGACTTTTTGGGTAACCTTGACATGAACGAGGTGGAGAGTTTTGATATATTGAAAGATGCAGCCTCATCCGCCATTTATGGATCAAGAGGGTCCAACGGGGTGATTTTGATAACGACAAAGCAGGGTAAGACAGGTAAAACCAAGTTCAGCTATAACAGCTATGTAGGTTTCAAGGAGGCCAGACAGAGTGATGACTATTACTTTTCCGTAGCGGAAACCGCAGAAGCCGAACTGGCAGCGACAGGTACACTTTCAGATAGGACAAAGTACAAACAGTTGATCGGTATCGACAAAGACTGGCAAGATATCATTTTTGACGGAGGTAAGATAGAGAGCCACTCACTTAGTGCACGTGGAGGTAGTGAGAACACAAAGTTCAGTGTTTCCATGGGATATTTGCACGATGAAGGCGTTTTGTTGACAGATGACTACAAGCGTTATAATGCGCGTTTGAAAATTGACACCAAGGTTGGCAAAAACTTCAGTTTTGGTGGTAATTTGGCACCATCCTATACCCGTAGACGCCGTTTTGACGGATCTACCCATGATATTTTGAGGCAACCTCCTTGGTTACCAGTGTACCACGATGCCAATACCATCCAGTATGTGGATAGAACGGTTTATCCCGATGTCCAAATAGGTGACTATGCACTACAGAGACATTTTGACAACTACGACCTTTATGGTGACGGCAGTACATTGGTGGATATTTCCAATACATCAAATACGAACCCTGCCGCAAAAGTCTTGGAGCGGGACAGGAACGATTATAAATTCAAACTGGCCGGTAATTTTTATGTCCAGTACAAAATAATGGATGGTCTAAACTTCAGGACTGTTCTTTCCGGGGATTATCAAAACACTTTTCGGGACAGATGGCAAGGAGTGCTTTCCAGTAGAAATGGCGCATCAGGTGCCAGTTATGAGGTATCCAATGAAAATAGGTTTCACTTTGTTTCCGAAAACTACTTTACTTATGACAAAGTATTTGGAAAACATGATTTGGCGATTATCGCTGGTGTATCTGCCGAAAAATGGGATTGGCAGGGAGATAGTTCATCAGGGACAGGTTACACATCGGATTTGTTGAAAACCTTAAGTGCCGCAACACAATTGACCTCCATTGGCTCTTTTAAATTGGAGGAAAGATTTCAATCCTACTTTGGAAGGGTAAACTATGCCTATGACAATAAATATTTGGCCTCGGTCAGTTATCGTAGGGACGGTAGCTCCATTTTTGGGGTGGACAAAAAATTCGGTGATTTCCCTGCTGCTTCCTTGGGTTGGAGGGTATCCGAAGAAAGCTTCTTAAATGACAGCAGCTTTTTGAGCGACCTTAAATTGAGGGTCAGTTATGGGTTCACGGGTAATAAGGACATTGATACCGGTAGCGATGTAGTGGACCTATATCCGTCCATACCATTATTGGGAACAGAGGTCTATAATTCCCAAGCGGCCTTTGTTGCTTTGAACATAGAAAACCCTGCTTTGCAATGGGAACGATTGGAAGAATTTAACCCAGGGGTCGACTTTGGTTTCTTCAACGGTATACTGACAGGATCCTTTGATTATTACGAGCGGACAAGTGACAACCTATTGTTGTACAATCCCGTTTCGTCAACTACAGGTTTTGATAGTGCCCTTGTTAATTTGGGGGAGGTCAAGAACAGTGGTTTTGAAATAGAACTGAAAACACGGAACGTCACCACCGAGAAATTCAGATGGTCAACAACCTTTTTGGCATCGATGAACGAGAACGAACTGACTGATTTTGCAGATGCCAATGGCCAAATCCAAAATGTGGACGACAAGCGTGCCGCGGAATGGATCAATCTTGAGGGACACCCCATTTCATCCTACTATGGATGGGTGGTTGACAGGGACATCCCATTGGAATACCTGAACAATCCCTATCATCCGGTCGGAGGTGAAGCGCAAGATGTGTATGTCAAAGACCTGAACGGTGATGGCCTTATAGACGATGACGACAAGACCATTCTTGGGGATCCGTACCCAGAACTGATATGGAGCGTTACCAACGACTTTAAAATAGGTAACCTGGATATAAGTTTCTTGTTCCAAGGTAGCCACGGGGCCGAGGTGCGTAACATGGGGGACCAATATCTGTTCAACCACTTTAACAGTTCCCAGGATTTTAACGTGGAAACCACACCTGATCAAGGGTTTATCAAAGAGAAGATATTTACGGACGACATTATTCAGGATGCTTCATACATAGCACTGAGAAACGTGAACATAGGTTTCAATTTTCCGAAGGATATTACGGATAAATTAGGATTATCCCGTTTTAGACTTTACGTGGCCGGTCAGAATTTAATGTACATAACGGCAGATGATTACACTGGTTTCAACCCAGAATCGATCTATGAGACCAGTCCTACCACTTATGGTTACCAAAGAGCCGGTTCACCGGTGTTCAGAACAATTTCTCTAGGAACCAACATTGAATTTTAAGGTGAAAATTTTTAAGGAAAATATTATGAAAAAAATTAAATATATAGGACTGTTCATTCTTATGGGAATGATAGTTTCCTGCGAAAGTGATTTTTTGGAGCCAGTACCGGAATCTGCCATAAGCAGTGCGGGCTATTTTCAAGATGACGACGAGATAGAAACCGGTGTGATCGCGATGTATGATGCCATACAAGGTGTCAATTCAACATCATTGGACGATAACCGGGGGGTTCAAATAGAGTATTACGTAACAGAAATGCGTAGTGACAACACCCGTACCAAAAGTCAAGAAGGGGAGGCCGCCCAATTTGAGGAATATACGATTTCCACGGCCAACGGATTGGTAGCGAATTACTATAGAAGTTTCTACAATGTGATCTATCGTGCCAATTTGGTGTTGGAAAATTTGGACAATGCTTCCGCCGCCAAGGCTGCCCAATTTGAAGGGGAAGCGAAATTTGTGCGAGCCTATGCATACTTTAACCTGGTAAGATTGTATGGGGATATCCCATTGGTCGACAGGCTCATTGGTCCCTTGGATGATGAAACCGCCTATACCAGGGTAAGCACATCGACTGTGTACGAATTGATCGTGAGTGATTTGGAGTTTGCGGCCGCCAATTTGGACGATGGAGAAAAATTCAGGGCATCCAAATCCGCCGCAGAGGCATTGTTGGCCAAGGTTCATTTGACCCTTGGAAATTATTCCGAGGCACAAGTATTGTGTGAAAATGTAATGGGCAGGGGATTGTTTGAGCTAGAGCCTAATTTCAACGATGTCTTCTACTCCGAAGGGAATGATGAGATCATCTTTGCCATTGCCTATAACCCTGGGGTGGAATCCGATAGTCAGGATTTTTCCGCCGAATGGATGAACGGTGTGGGCAGGACAGCGGGCGTAAATTATGTTACGGACGATGCGGTGGCCGCATTTGAAGCATATGGGGGAGATAGGTCACAATATTCTTATCGAATAGATCCTTCACAAACGACACAGACCCAGGTAACCAAATATTTGCCAAATGGCGAAGATGGTGGCGCGGATGGTAAAACATTCTCCACAGATGCTACCTTGTCCGGTAACGATTGGATTGTTTTGCGTTATGCCGATGTGTTGTTGATGCACGTAGAGGCCATTATGGCCGGTGGACAGGAAACCAGTGCCACTGCAGCCATCTCATCTTTCCAAAAAGTAAGGGACAGAGCAGGCTTGACGGACCCTGTTACTTCCATTACCAAAACGGATCTACTGAACGAAAGAAGGGTTGAGCTGGCTTTTGAGAACCATAGGTTGTTCGATTTGATACGATTTGGTGTTGCCCAGGAAACCCTTTCCGCTTTCTCGGCCGCCAATGGGTACAGCTTTACCGCAACAGATCTATTGTTGCCCATTCCACAGAGTGAAATTAACCTGAGCAAAGGTTTAATGAGTCAAAATCCTGGATACTAAAAAATAAACGCAATGAAGATATTTCACAAAAACATAACAAAACATATCCTTGCAGGATTGGCCATTGTGGGTCTCGCTGCTTGTGATTTCGAATATGATATTGCGGAAGCAGGTTCCATTGAAGACCTTACCCCGCCGACGGCAAGTTTTTCCGCCTCACAAAGTGACAGCAATTTCTTGCTATATAACTTCGCCAATGAATCTGTCAGTGCCACCACTTACTCATGGGATTTTGGGGATGGCAATACCTCGACGGAAACGGATCCTTCAAATACGTATCCCGCGGAAGGCACCTATACGGTAAGCTTGACAGCTTCGGATGCATTGGGGGCAAGCAGCACTTATACCATGGATATTACGGTGGTTGAGCCCGAAGAGCCCGAAGCGATCACCCCTGTTTTGGGAGCACCCGATTTTGAAGATGGTGTAGATGCAAATTGTCTGGACAGTAGGGATTGCTGGAGAATAGATGGCGCGACCATTCATCAGACCACATCCGATGGACAAGATGATTCAAGAGGGGCCAAGTATCCTTCCGGTAGTGATAATAACAGGGTAAGTTATCAAGCATTTACCGTTTCGCCCAATACGAAATATAGGTTGATTGCCAATTATGCGCTACAGTCCGATGGGGATAGTGTACGTGCAAGTGTCATCAATGGACAGCTTAGCCATTTTGATGAATTCGCCGACGCCGAATTGTTGGGGCAAGCTTCCGGTACCGTTAACGATGGCAAAGGAAACTTCAATGAGTTGATCATCGAATTCGAAACCGGGGCCAATGGCGATATCTCCATCTTGTTCGATCATGATGGTAATGCCAGTGATGCCTATTTGGACAATGTTTCCGTGGTACCTGTAGAAGAATAGACACAATTATACTTAACACTGACTATTGACACAATGAGATTTTTGGCAGCATTTCTTATCCTTTTTATTACAGTTCTAACAAACTGTCAATCACAAGAGGATATGGCTTTATTGGATGGTGACCATACGGATACCGAAGATTTGTACAAGAAAAGGTACAAGCTGCCAAAAATTGACTTGAGTCATTGGAAAGTGACCATTCCCGAAGGCCAGGGAAAAGGAGGGGCCATAAGTGTGGAGCCGCCAGAAATCCTGGACTATGCCACCAATGAGACCTTAAAGCCATATATGTATAACGATTCCACTAGCGGTGCTTTGGTATTTTATGCATATCCCACAACGGCAACAACTGCAAATACCAAATATTCAAGATCTGAACTAAGGGAGCAGATGGAGCCGGGGAACGACAATGTGAATTGGACCTTTGCACAAGGAGGGACCCTAAAGGCCAAGTTGGCCATGGACGAGGTAACCAAAGATGATGAAGGGAAATACCATAAGGTCATAATTCTTCAAATTCATGGAAGGCTTACCAACGAGCAGCGCGATTTGATCGGGCAGAAGGACAATAATGCCCCACCCATTTTAAAGGTGTATTGGCACAATGGAAAAATAAGGGTGAAAACCAAGGTGCTGCGATATCTGGGAATCTCCGAAGAAGGTATCCTGCATGAGGAGGCCTGGACGGATGACGATGGGTATACTTTTGAAGAGGAAGTAGGTTTCAGGAAATTTAACATCGAGATCAAAGCAAGCGACGGAAAATTGGTCGTTGTGCTAAACAATAATGAGTATGCCGTTTACGAGGATGTCAACATCAAACGTTGGGGCATTTTCGAGAATTATTTTAAAGCAGGGAACTATTTTCAATCAAGGGATGAGGGTTCCTATGCCAAGGTTAAATTTTATGAATTGACCGTTGAACATTGAAATGAAGTATTTGAGTTAGTTTAGTTAATCACGAAAGTTTGTTGGCCGATACCAAGGCCAATAGGCTTTCTTTTTAACCAAGATGCTGTATCAATTTTCACTCGGTAAAAAAAGGATGGGTAGGTTAAGTTTTTTTTTATACATTTAACAAACCAATCTGGTTAACCAATTTTGTAAATAGATTAAGATGAAGTTTGAAGTGCTCACCAAGGGTGAAAATGGAGATGTTCAACAAGGCATCATAGCCAGTTTAAGAGATTTTATTGCATTTAAAAACCTTGAGCCTGGAGACAAGTTGCCATCGGAGCGGATGTTGTCCGAAAAATTTGGTGTAAGCCGAAGCAATATACGGGAAGCGATACAAAAGCTCGAATTTTATGGAATCTTGAAATCCAGACCGCAAAGTGGGACTTTTATCGCAGATATTGGCAGAGTGGCCATGAAAGGAATGATCGATGATATTCTACGGTTGGAGGAACCGGATTTTAAATCACTGGTAGAGACCAGGATTTTATTGGAGCTCAAAACCGTAAAATTGGCTTCATTGAGAAGAACTGAAAAGGACCTGGTAAAAATGAGGGAGGCATTGGATGCTTACAAAGAAAAAGTGGTCAATGGCAAAGATGCGGTCGAAGAGGATCTTTTGTTCCATCTGGCCATAGCCAAAGCCAGTAAGAACAGTACAATGAACACCTTTATGTTGATCATAACGCCGGAAATCATAACCAACTTTGAAAAGTATCACGTTTGTGATTCCAATCAATCATTGATGGCCATAGAGGAGCACGAAGATATTTATGAGGCGATAAGGGATCAGGACCCTCAACGGGCCAAGGAAAAAATGAAAGTACATTTTAAGATTTTGTATCAATATTGTTATAATACAAAGGATTGAAATAATTAATTGATTGTTGAGGACAGAAAGTGCACGATTTTGTCCTTGAAACAAGATAAATAGGAGGGAAGCTAATTGAACAGAACACTTATATCCGATTCTTGCCATTCACCTTTTGGGTGTATACCGCGGTAAGCAGTCCATAAGTGTTTGATGTTTGGATTGGTGTCCATGGAAACCTTCAAGGTTTCCATGGGTGACCGTTCACATGCTTCCCAAAACATACTAAACAATACGAAAATGAAAGTAAAAGGCTTACGGTGGTGGGTAATTTCCCTGATATGTATTGCAACGGTCATAAACTATATCGACCGTACCGCTTTTGGTGTAATGTGGCCGGAAATGGGCAAAGACCTTGGGATGGATGAGCAAGACTATGCAGTGATGCTCAATGTATTCATGGTGACCTATGCCTTGGGAAAATTTATATCAGGAAAACTCTATGACAAAATCGGAACCCGATGGGGTTTTGTGTTTTCCATAGGGTTATGGTCGAGTGCGGCAATTTTGCATGCTTTGGCCAGAGGTTTGGTTTCCCTTTCCATTGTTCGTGGTATGTTGGGGATTGGAGAAGCAGGGAACTGGCCGGGAGCCGTAAAAAGCAATGGAGAATGGTTTCCGGTTAAAGAAAGGGCAATAGCCCAAGGTATCTTTAATGCAGGGGCATCTTTGGGCAGTGTAATTGCCCCCGCCCTGATCGCTTTTTTGTATGGTCATTTTGGGTGGAGGTCCACTTTTATCATTTTGGGAGTCATTGGATTTGTCTGGATAATCCCATGGTTGGTCATCAATAAATCAAAACCGGAGAACCATACTTGGTTGACGGAAAAGGAAAGGGCATTGATTTTCTCCGATAGGATGGAACCCGAAACGGATAAAGAAGATAAAGGGATGTCACTTTTACAGATTCTTTCCTTTAAGGAATCTTGGGGCGTGCTTGTCGCTAGGTTTTTTATAGAACCCATCTGGTGGCTCTTCGTGGGGTGGATGCCCCTGTACCTACATTCAAAATTTGGTTTCAGTATTGAGGAAATAGGCCAGACCATTTGGATATCCTATTTGGGGGGAATGGCAGGAAGCATCCTTGGTGGGTGGTTCTGTGGAAAGCTCATGGAGACCAAATCAGTGGATTATGCCAGAAAAACATCCATTTTAATAGGAATCAGCCTTATTTTCTTGGGATTGTTGGGCATTATTTTCTTGGTCACCGGTGAGAACCCCATGACCTTCATATACATAGTGGGTGTCGTGTTGTTCGGTTTTCAATTTGCCATTGGGAACATCCAGACACTTTCCAGCGATTTGTTGAAAGGCCCCTCCGTGGGGACCCTGGCAGGTCTGGCGGGAACTGTGGCAGCCATATCCGTGATCATTGTAAACTGGTTGATTCCACAGATCACGACCGTTTCGTACACCCCTGCTTTTATCATAATTGCGGTTTTGGCCCCTATGGCCATGGTGTCCATATATGTATTGATACGAAAGATTAAACAAGTTGAAGTAAATAAGATTTAATAAATATAACTACGAAGTAATGAGCAATTCAAAAGAAAAAATAGCCTTGATCACCGGAGCAACCGGAGGTATTGGTTTTGCAGTGGCCAAAAGACTTGGAAAGGATGGTTTTACGGTCATTTTGAACGGTATCGAAGATGAAGCCGGAGCACAAAGGGTAAAAGAACTCGAAGCTGAAGGTATAACTGCCGAATATTACGGTTTTGATGTCACTGATGAAAATGCCGTAAACTCCAATATCAAAAAAATTGGAGAGAAATACGGTAAGATTGACGCCCTGATCAACAATGCAGGAGGTCTTGGAGGAAGGTCTAGGTTCGAGGAAATGACCACGGAGTTTTACAGATCGGTAATGGCGTTGAACCTGGATTCTACCTTTTTTGCATCCAGGGCAGCAATCCCTTTCCTTAAAAAAGGGGATAGCCCAACCATCATCAATTATACTTCTATCGCGGCTTGGAACGCGGGTGGCCCGGGTGCCGGAATATATGGAACGTCCAAAGCTGGCGTACATGCCATCACAAGGGCGTTGGCAAAAGACCTTGCTGAATATGGGATACGGGTAAACGCGGTATCACCGGGAACTATAGATACGCCTTTCCATACCCAGATCAAATCCACTAAACCGGAAGTTTTCGCTTCATGGAAAAACAATATTCTGTTGGGGCGATTGGGTCAGCCCGAAGATGTGGCATCAGTAGTGTCCTTCTTGGTAAGTGATGACGCAGCTTTTCTTACCGCGGAGACCATTCAAGTTGGTGGTGGACAGGGACTTGGAATCTAAGGATATAACAAATAAACAATAATCAAATATGCTGAAAGGAAAAATAGCCGTAGTAACAGGAGGATCCAGGGACATTGGAAGGGCAATAGCCGTAAAACTGGCAAAAGAAGGGGCCAAGGTAGTTGTAAATTACCATAACTCCGAAGCCGGTGCCAACAAGACCGTGGCCGAAATAAAATCTTTGGGACAAGAAGCTATTGCGGTCAAAGCCGATGTTTCCAAAATGGAGGACATTGCGTTGCTAAAGGAAAAAACTGTTGGGGCCTTTGGTGGTAAGGTGGATATTTTGGTGAACAACGCAGGTGGCCTATTCGAAAGAAGATCGCTCCAAGAGTTTGATGGGGATTTTTACGATTTGGTCATGGGGGTAAATTTCAAATCCACCGTGTTCGTTACCCAAGCTTTCGAATCCTTGATGGGAGAAGGAGCGTCAATCATCAACCTGTCGTCCCAAGCCGCTAGGGATGGAGGGGGAGCTGGATCTACCTTGTACGCCTCCTCCAAAGGTGCTGTAAGTACTTTCACCAGGGCAATGGCCAAGGAGCTGGGCCCAAAAGGAATCCGTGTCAATGCGATATGCCCAGGTTTGATCGGGACCAAGTTCCATGACGATTTTACCAAGGATGAGGTAAGGGCAAAAGTGGCGGCAAGTACTCCCTTGAGAAGGGAAGGTAGAGCTGAAGAGGTAGCTGATTTGGTTGCCTATCTGGCGTCCAGTGAATCATCTTTTATCAACGGAAATAATATTGATATAAACGGTGGTTTGGCATTTAGCTGAACCAAAAAACAAGAAATGACCTAAAAAATGAAAAAAGTAGTAACATTCGGAGAGATCATGTTGAGGTTGTCACCTCCCGGGTTTTTAAGGTTTTCACAGGCCAATTCCTTTGACGTGGTATATGGAGGGGGAGAGTCCAATGTGGCGGTTTCCCTTGCCAATTACGGTGTCCCAGTGGATTTCGTGACGCGGCTTCCCAAGAACGACATTGGGGAGTGCGCACTGATGGAGATGCGCAAAAGGGGCGTCGGCACGGACAAGATAATATATGGTGGTGACCGTTTAGGGATCTATTTCCTGGAGACCGGGGCGGTGACCCGTGGCAGTAAAGTGGTCTATGACCGGGCCCATTCGGCCATGGCCGAGATTGAAAAGGGCATGGTGGACTGGAAATCCGTTTTTGAGGGGGTGGAATGGTTCCATTGGACGGGGATCACACCGGCCATTTCCCAAGGGGCGGCAGATGCCTGTCTGGAGGCCGTAAAGGTGGCCAGTGACATGGGCGTTACCATATCCACGGACCTTAACTACCGCGCCAAACTCTGGAAATACTGTGATGACGCCAAACGTGAGGAGATCATGTCCGAGCTCACCTCGTACTGTGACATCGTCCTTGGGAACGAGGAAGATGCGGAGAAGCACTTCGGGATCAAGCCCGAAGGGCTGGACATCACCACCCAGGGGGAGCATGTAAAGGCGGAGGCATTCCTATCGGTATGTGAACAGATGATGAAACGTTTCCCACGGGCCAAGAAGGTGATCACCACCCTGAGGGGCTCCCTGTCGGCCTCGCACAACACATGGGCGGGCGTACTTTATGACGGGAAGACCATGTACAAGTCGCCACAATACCAGATCACCCACATTGTGGACCGTGTGGGGGGAGGGGACTCCTTTATGGGCGGATTGATCTACGGACTGCTCAAGTACCCTGAAGATGACCAAAATGCCCTGGATTTTGCCGTTGCCGCATCATGCCTGAAGCATACCATCAAGGGCGATGCCAACCTGGCAACAGTGGCGGAAGTGGAGAAGTTAATGGGCGGAGATGCATCCGGAAGGGTGGCCCGCTAAAAAAAGCATACAAAATGGCACAATTTTCAAGAATTGACGTAGTGAACACGATGAGGGACACAGGAATGGTCCCTCTTTTTTACCACCCCGATATAGCATTGGGCAAAAAGGTGCTCAAGGCCTGTTACGATGGCGGGGCACGTTTGATGGAGTTTACCGCGAGGGGGGATTTTGCCTTCGAGGTGTTTTCCGAGCTGAACAAATATGCGATAAAAGAACTTCCGGGCATGATCATGGGGGTTGGCTCCATTACCGATGCCGCCGCCGCATCGATGTTCATGCAGATGGGGGCAAACTTTATCGTTACCCCAGCATTGCGGGAGGATATCGCCCTGGCCTGCAACCGCCGCAAGGTACTCTGGTCACCGGGCTGTGGCTCGTTGGCGGAGATCAACCGGGCGGAGGAACTCGGTTGTGAGGTAATCAAACTGTTCCCAGGCTCCACGTATGGACCCGGTTTTGTAAAAGCTATCCGGGGGCCACAACCCTGGACGAGTATCATGCCCACTGGGGGCGTGAGCA
>CEVF01153312.1_pt1 | contig 15002 bp, 13 predicted proteins | sample 356441 | NCBI WGS metagenome assembly CEVF01 (sample SAMEA2622765, study PRJEB7988) | marine metagenome | biome: marine biome (ENVO:00000447); feature: surface water layer (ENVO:00002042); material: "saline water (ENVO:00002010), including plankton (ENVO:xxxxxxxx)" | depth 5 m
GCTATCTTGTCCAGCTGCCCAATCTCTGAGCCACCGACGAAGCTCCAGGCTTGGCCGCTCCTCCCCATTCTGCCGGTCCTCCCGATCCTGTGCACGTACACTTCAGTCTCGTCCGGGAGGTCGTAGTTCACGACGTGCGTGATTCCGTCGACGTCAAGACCCCTAGCTGCCACGTCAGTGGCCACGAGTATCCTCTTGCTTCCATCCCTGAACCTGTCGAGGATCCTCTCCCTCTTGTTCTGTGCCATGTCCCCGTGTAGCGAGGCCGAGTCCACCCCCTGCCTGTCCAGTCTCTCTCCAAGCATTTCCACCATCCTCTTGGTGTTGGTGAATATGAGCATCTGGTCTCCCTCGGTCATGCTTGCCACAATCCTCCCCAGTGCCCACATCTTGTTCAGTCGCCCTACCTTGATGGCGAACTGGTCTATCTCCGGAACCTCAACCTCGAGGTCCTCGCTCATCACGTGGATGGGGTCTTCGGTGAATTCCTCTGTGGCATCCAGTACCTCCTGTGGGAAGGTGGCGCTGAAGAGAAGGGTCTGTTCCCTCTCGCCCATCTTCTCGACGATCCACAGGACGTCGGGGAAGAATCCCATGTCTAGCATTCTGTCCGCTTCGTCTAGGCAGAAGATTCCTATTTCGGAGAGGTCTATGTGGCCCCTCTTGCTCATGTCGATCACACGGCCAGGGGTCCCAACGATTACGTCGACCCCTTTGTCTAGGAGCTTTGCCTGCTTCTCTATGTCTGTCCCTCCGTAGACAGTCTCGATACTGAGGCCCTTCTTTCCTTGCAGGGACTGGAACTCCTCCGCCACTTGTACGGCGAGCTCCCTGGTGGGACAGAGCACTATGGCCTGCGTCGAACCGTTTGGTTCGCAGGACTCGATAATTGGGATTCCGAAAGCAGCGGTTTTTCCGGAGCCCGTCCTGGCCTGTCCAACGACGTCCATCCCCTTTCTTGCGAATGGTACGGCCTCAACCTGTATCTGTGTCGGCTCTTCCCAGCCAAGTTGGCCTATGGCATCAGCCACGTGCTTCTCGAGATCCCAGTCATTGAATGATAGCGAGGTCATCGTTTGTCCTCAGGACCAGGTCTCAGCTTCTCTGATGTCCTTCTGGAGCTCGCCCATCCAGTATTTCCTGCAATTGTCCTTGGTCAGGAACTGGTCCTTGCTGGAGAAACCGTGGTTGTAGTGCCCCTTGTCCGCATTTGCCCACTGTTCTTTACTGCGCTTGTGGAACTTCTGGAGGACGTGATTCCTCATGTACTGCCTGAACTTCAGAGCCTTTGTTCTGTTAATCCCCTTCGGGGTCACTCCTTCCCAGAGTCTCTCGAATCTCTCAAGCTTACCGTCGAAATCGTCACTCATCTGCCTTCCTCGCTGCCCGGCCGACCTGACTGGCGTTTATCAGCCTCACCCATGGCACGGGGAGGGGGGATGTCCTCTACATCGTCCTCCTTGGGCACGTAGTCCGCCGCAGCGAGCTTCAGGTTCTTCTCTTGCTCGGTTCCCTCGAAGTCGGGGTCCATGGCTAGGGATTTGAGCCTCCTTCTGAGGCTTGGGTCCTTCTCCTTCTTCAGGAGTTCGCCTGCCGCCTCCCTCAGTTCCTGCCCGGAGAGGATTATCGATATCTGCCCGATGCATGCTCTCCTCATTTCGAGGTCCTTGTCAGCTGCTCCCTTCAGGATCATCTGAACTACCCTCGGACTCTGGATGTCCAGCTTCTTCAGCGCCTTGATCACGGACCCTCTGATTTGCCTGTCATCCTCGCCGATGCTGGATTCCACCAGTATTACAGCCACTCTAGGCTCTACATCGGCGAGTATCGTGAGGGTCTTGGAAGCGTTCCTGCGCACCCTCACCTCCTCGTCTTGGAGCGACCACCCGATGAGGTCCCATGCCTCAGCACCCCCCTTCGATGCTATCGTCCTTAGGATCATTGACCCTCTTATTCGCAGGTCATCTTCCTCTTCCCTGATCAGCTCGTCAAGATGCAGACATCCGACCTCGGGCCACTCTCTAGATGCTAACTTCAATGCCTCGAAGGCATTTCCCCTGTGGTCCTTCCTGGTGTCCCGAAGCTCCCTCCTTAGGATTTCCTCGCATCCCGATGGGAATAGGGGCGCCACCTTCTTCAGGCATGTCATAGCCTCCTCCCTCACAGAATCCTCGTCGTCTTGAAGCCTGTCAGACAGGCAGTGGAGGAGTATCCCCTGCCTCCTGAGTGAGAAAGAGGGCAGGGTCTTCAGAGCTGCTATCCTGACGTCTGGGAAGTCGTCCTCTAATGCATCGACCAAGGAATCGTAAGCACGCTCAGCATCCTTCTCTGGAACCTTTGCTAGTGCCTTGATAGCATCAATCCTTCCGAGTAGCCACCTCTTTCCGTCAGCCAAGATTTCTATCTTTCCAGACTCTCCGTTGGCCAAAGGTAGAATCTCGTGTGACTCCAACCTCTGCCAAGGCCCGCTATCTGGGGATAAGGCGGCTATCCCGACTCCCTTCCGAGCTCCCTTCGGTTTGGCCCCTATCCTCTCACCGGTGCGCGGGTCGCGCGCGATGTACTCCCTAGTCATTGGAATCGCCCGCGGATAGTGCCACCACACTTCAATGAAGCGCGATTTCGCTTAGGACAACCATCAAGCACATTGCCGTCTACCCGGACTTGAAACATGTCCCAGGATGTCGAAATTGAAATCTCGAAACTCCTCCACTCCTCGTTCAGCGGAGGGGCTGCTGTGAGTATGAAGGACCTTTCCAGAATGTGGTCCCTTGAGATGCAGTGGTTCTCTCCAGACTCTGCCTTTTCCTTAGCAAGGCGCCTACATTCGGCCGGTTGGCTGGTGGGCAGTCAGGATTCCCTCGAGCCATGCCCCTTGATTCCAGATCACCCTCCCGAGATGGGTTGGCGCCCATTCCTGTCAAGGTTCGAAGAGATGCCTGAGTCCCCCGATAGTGACACGAAACATGAAGACCCCACTCCAATGGATGAACCAGATGAGAAAGATGAGGGGGGCGAATCATCAAGCATCGAAATCCCATTGGAAAAAATGGCCTCCATTGTCTCGTCGATGTCCGGCCTCGAGAGGCGCGAGGTCCTGAGGAGGGCCGAGAGGAAGAAGAGGGCATTGGGCCCTGTTTCTCTAGAGATGGCTATACTGCTCCTCGCGAGGGAGCAGAACCTGGATGTGGGGGTTCTGGTCGGGCTTTTGGACTAGGAGTCGTTTCCATTGGTCCGCACCTCTGCCGCAAGCAGGCCCGGCAGTACCAGCAGAGCTAGGATAAGCGAGAAGGCCACTGATATGGAACTCACTACCCCGAAGTCCCTGATCACTGGGATGGGGGATAGTAGTAGAACCATGAATCCGCAAATGGTGGTGCCAGCTGACATCAGAAGCGCCGATCCGGTATGCGCGTACATGTCTCGCATTGCAGGCCAGATTGCCATGCCTGAAGCCCTGTTTGACTCGAACCTCCTCCAGACGTGAATCGAGTAGTCGATTCCGAGACCTATGGTAAGTGCGGTGATCATAATCGTCAGGACGTTCCAATTGATTCCCAGGACTGCCATTGATCCCACAACCCACGATCCAGCCAGGCCCACGGGAAGTATCACCAACAGTGACTGGCCTATCTTGCGAGTAAGAGTAGCCAGAACGAGAAGAGAGACGGTTAGGCTGATTGCGGTGGAGCTTACGATAGAGGAAATCAGCCCGGAAAGGAGGTTCGAGAGCGTCATCAGGTCGCCAACGGCGTACGCCCTACCTCCGGTATCCGACGAGACTATGGAAGCCTCGGCTCCCATCTCCTCGGAGATTTGTTCCACCATAGCGCTGCTCTGTGCCTCTACATCGACTCTAATCCTAAGGAACCTTATCGCAGCACCATCCTCGGTCAGTCCTACGTGCTCCTCGGCCCTTTCCGCCCAAGTGGTACCCCTGAGCTGGTCTCCAACTGTATCGTTCTGTAGGAGCGACGAAATGGCCACGGCCAAGTCCCCCTCGACGAAGCTTTCGCTTGGTGCTAGGTCCTCGCCGAAGACCTCCAGGTTGTTATCCACCCCGAATGAGGGGTCCTGCTCTATCGCATCTGCCACTATTCTGTATATGCTGTCATAGGAGGCCCATTCGTTGTTAGTGCCTGGGGCCTCGGTGACCACCGTCCCCTCCATCCTTGCCAAGGAGTCCTCCAGATCCCCGAGAGCCTCTATCAGCCCCTCCTCGCTATCGAATGAGGACTCCCCCTCGCTCGGCTCTACTAGGATGTAGACCGACTTCAGGGCGTTCACCTCGTAGGATTCGTAGAGGTCTTCCCTGACCTCCATAATCTCCATCTCGTCCTCGGATAGGAAGTCAGTCAACTCAAAGCTTGTATCGAGCCCCTGCATCGCGACGACTACTGACCCTGCTGTGATTATCGCCACAGATAGTAGTACCATGGGGGCCTTTCCCCTCTGGAATTCTGCTGCTCTCTCTGCAAGGTTGCCCAGCTTAAGCCCCCTGCTTCGAGAGGCCCCCATGGTCCTCTCCACGAAAACGTGCATGGCCCCTACGGTCACAGTACTGGCCAGAAATGCCGATACCACACCGAGAGCCAGGGTGGCTCCGAATGTCCTGAGGGGTGGCAAGGGAGAAAGAGAATTTGCCAGGAATGCGAAGACCGTGGTAGTTACAGCCAGTGATAGCGCAACCCTGAGCTCCATTAGGGCCTTGGCCCACGCCTCTGCGGAGCTGTTGGAACCCCCTTTGGCTCTCTCGTAAGCTCTCTGTAGGTGTATCGAGTAGTCTATACCTAGGCCGAGAACAACGGGGGCCACCGCAATCTCCAGGATCGAGAATCTCATCCCCAACAGGGATATGGCGCCGTAAGTCCAAACCAGAGAGGCCAGCAACGCGGCCAGGGGCGCCACAACCATAGTCGTGGATCTGAAGGTAAGTGCAAGGAGGACCACAACCACGATTACCGCGAGAAGAATCAGCCAGACGAGGTTGTCTAGGGTGGACTCATTGATGTCGTTGCTGATTAGATCGTCAGAGATAACTCCGTACTCGAGAATGGACTGCTCGCTCAACATGCTCCTGATGTCGTTTGCATACCTCTGCCTGTCCTCACTGCTAACATCCCCCCTGATTTCGATGAGCCAAAGCGTACTGCTTGCGCTGGGTGTCGGGTTCCCAGTACCGCCTTCAAGCCAGTCACAAACCGGAGAGTAGTCCAAGTCCTCGTGTAACAACGCAGATGAGGCGAACGCGGCATTGGCGATCGACCGCTCATTGCTACCAATCGCGTCCCCGCACTCCTCGTCCTCCAATGCGGTTTCCAGCATTCCTTTCCAGTCATTGAAGTCCGTCAGATGCCCTGTGTAGTTCCTTTCCTCAAGGAACCTCTGTAGTATCTCAGCTGCATTGATTTGTGACGCGATGAATTGCCCATTCTCGTCAGAGTATGATTGGATTCTCTCATAGTCCTCTGATAGTCTGTGTAGTGCCTTCATCTCAAGTACATTCGCCAGCTGATCCTCACTGGCTGACGGCTTCACGTTGATGTAAACCAGGTGAGGGGTCGAACCTATCGACTCCTCGATCCTCTCCCGAGCCTCGTCGGCGTCCGTCTCGGGAGCGAAAGAAGACAGGTCGGTTGTAAATGCGAGGCTTCCCGCAAGGAAATATGCCAAAAATCCAGTTAGGAAAAGACTCACAATTAGGATTGGCAGGGACAACCTGTCATAGGTCTCAGCCAATCGTCTTGTCATGGCATCCATCCCTGACATCGACGCGCCCAAAACCTCCCGATGTAAAACTTAGGGGGGGTTTGGTGCTCCATTGGCTCTGCTTTGCCATGCAAGCCCTCAAAAGGACCACTCATGTCCAGCATCTGTCCCATGCCAGTAAAAGTATTGAAGAACGAAGGCAGAGAACTGCGAATTAGGGTCCTGGACGGAAATCACACCGCACTGCAGATGTTCAGGTCCCGTCTGAACGATAGGGACGACGTGGAGTATGCAAACTACTTCCAGAACCACCCAGATCTGGATGATCCGGAGCTTTATGTGAGGTCCGTCAAAGGCAAGAAGGCGGACAAAATTCTCAAAGACATATGCTCAGAGATCGCTAAGGAACTCTCCAGCATCAAGCTTTGAGGGGGTGATTCCCTGAAAGGGAGTGAAATCGAAGAATATCTGGGACTTTCTACATGGGCAGTGCCATCCGAGGGTATTGGCGGGCTGTTGAAAGCCCGCGTAGAGGACTTCAGGGTCGAGGAATCATCTAAGGTTCCCGCTTTTGACGAAAAGGGAAGGTTCACCGTCACAAGGGTGACTATGACGAACTGGGAGACCAATCGTTACATCAGACGCCTTGCAAGGTCTTGCGGGATAAACAAGAACAGAATATTCAGCTCCGGACTGAAGGATAAGAGGGCAATAACAACCCAGGTTTTGGTGATAGACGCTCCAAGGAAGAAAGTCGAGTCAGTGCAGATACCAGATAGCACCATCGAGGTATTGGGAAGGACCCATCAGAAGGCAACCATGGGCGACCATGATGGGAATCGGTTTACAATTACCGTGCGCGGCTGTTGCGATGAATCGGGAAATCCTATCGATGCCAAGGAGGCAATGCGCAGAGTCCACGAGATTAGAGAGGGCCTTTACGAGGTCATAGGTTCAGATGCTTTCCCGAATTGGATCGGTCCTCAGCGCTTCGGTTCGGCCAGACCGGTTACGCCTGAGGTAGGAAAGGCAGTGATAGAGGGGGACTTCGAAAGTGCGGTTGATATCTACGTCGGCATGGAAGGTGCCCGAGAGGGCCAAGTGTGTGAGGACTTCAGATCTTCTTGGAGAGATGAAAAGGACCCGGGAAAATCCCTTCAAATAGCCCCGGACAGGCTTGGATACGAGAAATCGATGCTTGAGCACCTTCTCAAGAAACCGGATGACTTTGTCGGCGCATTCAAGACCCTTCCCAATTCCTTGCAACTCTTGATGGTACATTCAGCGCAGTCTCTCGCATTCAATCACTCCTTGTCTTGCAGGATGGAATCAGGAATGCCAATCATCGAACCTGTTGAGGGGGATCTGGTAGCACCGATTCTGTCTAACGGAAGGATTGACGTCGGCAAGATGGCCAGAGTCAGCAGTACGAACCTTGTGAGGTGCCAACGAAACTGTGAACTTGGGAGGCTTGCAGTCACTGGAATCCTGCCTGGAAGTGATTCCAATCACGCCAGCTGTGAGCCCGGTGATTTCGAAGTCCAAGGCATCGATGCCGCAGGTCTCTCTGATGTGGACTGGGTCGTGAAGGAGATACCAAGGCTGACTACTTCAGGTACTAGGAGGGCACTTTCCGTCCCCTTTAGGGACCTGACCATCGAGCAGGCGCCCGAATCAAACGACCTTTTTAATCGCTGGGAAGAAGGTCCACTCGAGGGCGACCGCTGGCATCCTGAGGGGGCTTCTCTCAGACTGAGGTTCACCTTACCAGCGGGAGCATACGCAACCGTACTGATGCGTGAGTTCATGAGATCACCACTCGACCACTACTGATCAGAGGCGGCCCATTTCCAAGGCCTCGATTTGTCCCACTAGATCGTCGACCTGCTTGACCCTATCTTCGAATCCGTCAACGATCCCCTCTCCTTCTCCCAGAACCGCTTGGACCTCTATGTACATCATTCCGAATGCAAGTGGCTTGATCTCGACCTCTTGAACTTCTTCGAAATCCGAGATAACGCTCGCTATCCCTTCGTAGTTCGGACTGCCATCTTCAGGTTGGTCGAGAGTAACCTTGTACTTCACAACTACATGACCCATATGAATCACCTCAAGGACCTACAAAATCGCACTCAGGGCACTTGTACTTCACGGACTGAACCCTGCATTTCTGACTCCTCCCAAGAGGAGCCGAACACACGGGGCACGGGAACGAGGTGCTCTCGCTGCCCACCAAGGGCGTCCCGGAGGACGCGCATACAGTTGCTCTCCCACTAGTCCCGGCCATCGACTTGCAGGCGTACTAGGGTCCCTTTTTAGCGTTGATTGTGTTATTCTAGTCAAATCGGGGGATAGAATCTAGTTAAAATTGCTGAAAATTGAAAAGATTGGACTACTTGAGTCGAACATGACCGAGGAAGAAATGAGTCTGACTGGGGAGCAATCAGACCTATCAGATTACGTGAATGACGAAGGGGGCATTTGGAGCCTGAGGCAGGTAGAGAAAATCAGAGGTTGGAACAATATCGAGTATGGTGCCGGACTCTCGGGAAAGAACACTCCTTCCACTGGACTCTCCATGAACAGGGCATATATCCCGCCCGGGGGAATAGCGAAGGCACATATCCATGTTGACTTCGACGTCATGATATACCTCCTGAAGGGAAGTGTCAGGCATGAGTATGGAGAGGGATGTCGCCAATCTGTGGTACACAGTGCCGGGGACATGTTCTACATCGAACCGGGCCTTCCTCACGAGGTGTTCAATTGCTCAGAAGACGAATGGGTGCATGCGATTGTTTCTAGGTCAGATGCTTCTGAGTGGCAGAACATCAAGCCATATGACAGAGACTCAGAGTAGCTACTCCTTCTTGGGCAGTTTCCTGAACCCAACTATCGGATCAATCTCCCGGTCTGTGTCTTCTTCCACAACTATTCCTATCGAGGCCAGATGATCTTCTACGTGCTGCATTGCAGACCCTTCTTTCTTTGGCTCTGGAAGCTTCCTTTGGCAGATTAGATATGTCTCAGAGGAAGCACTCCTGCTGGCAGTGGGGGAAAACCTCCCAACGGACGAGAACCTCAGCTTAGCAGCCTCAACGAGGCCCTCAATACCCGCTCCTTGGAAGACCTTCGTAACGAAGCCGCCCCCCGGGGCCAGGAGAACGGATGCAACATCCAATGCCATCGTTGAGAGCTCTAGGGATATTGCCTGATCAGTGTCATACCTGCCAGTGAGCCTGGGGGAAATGTCACTAATCACGCAGTTGAGTTGCCCTCCCGCAATCTCACCAGTGATTTCCTCAATTGTTGAGTCATGAGTTATATCCCCAACCAATACTACAGCTCCATCGACTGGAGATGTGACCAATAGGTCAACCCCGATTACCTTGCCACTCTCACCGACCTCCTCTACTGCGACTTGAGTCCAACCTCCGGGATGACAACCTATGTCCAATACGCAGTCACCCCTGCGAATGATTCCGAACTTCTCCTGGATCTGCTTTAGCTTGTAAGCTGAGCGTGCCCGATACCCCTTCGACTTCGCATCCCTCCTCCAAGGGTCGCGTTTGTTCTCCTGGTACCAGCGTTTGCTCATGCTATCACTCAAGGACTGGTGGTTAAGAATCCGAACCATGGATTCTTTCCATCGGCGGCCGTTGTTCACGCCGAACTCAAAGGCCGATTTCCACAATGAGGTCCCTTGCAGTTTCTCTGATAGCATCCTCGGACATCGCTGTGGGCTCAAAGCCGCTTTCAAGAAGCCGGGTCACATCAAGGTAGGTCTTGGGGACGTCTCCGGCCCAACCCCTCTTCCCTCCGGTGTAGGCTATCTCGACCCCTTCTAGGCCGCTCTCTTCGATAACAACCTGAGCAATCCTCGAGACGGAGCAGGTATCTCCCGTTCCTAAGTTGTACAGTACCGAGCCCTCTTCATCCATCGAGATAACGTGCAGCATAGATCGAACGCAGTCGTGAACAGACATGTATGACTTCTCCTGGTTCCCATCTCCTAGAACCTCGAGTCTACTATGATCCGACTTGAGTTTGTGGATGAAGTCGAATATCACGCCATGGGTGCCTCTAGGGCCGACGATATTTGCGAATCTGTGAATGAAGCCCTTAGCACCGAATGTTCCTGCCCAAGCCGTGATTAGCGACTCGCTAGCTAGTTTCGAGGCCCCATACAAGGAAATGGGCATCACTGGGCCGTAGCTCTCCGGCGTAGGCATGATGCTGGCCTCCCCATAAACCGCAGACGACGACGCAAAGGAAATCCTGCCCACTCCGTTCAAACGCATCGCCTCAAGCACGTTGTAAGTGGCAAGCGTTCCTTGCTTTAGGTCTGTATCGGTAACTTCTGTCCCCAGCCTGATATCCGGATTTGCAGCCATATGGTGGACAGTATCGATGCCCTCCATCGCTGACATTATCGCTTCTCTATCTAGCAGATCTTCATTGAAAATCTCCACAGAACCGCCATCAAGGTGATGCGAAAGGAACTCTTCTCTACCGCTGCTGAAGTTGTCAATCACTCTCACTTTCCTGCCCTGCTCTACCAAAGCATCGACCAAGTGCGAGCCGATGAATCCAGCGCCTCCGGTTACAAGCTCCATAATATCGGCCCATGCATCGTACTATTGAGTACATCGGAAACCGAATTTTCCTTTTCCTCCATTAATCGGCACATCTGGATAACGCGTATCCGAACGCTTCATTTGGCTTGAGTCGGGGAAGGGGTCCGTGACTTCTGCGGATGGAAGGCCCCAACAAGATGAAGAGCTTGTCTTCTGGTCTTGGTTCTTCGAAAAAATTAGTCCCTTCACCGATAGGTTGTCGAGTCTAAGGAATGCCGTTGGAGATAGTCCCATTGGAGGTTTTATCGATACCGCGGGCCAGTTGATTAACGATGTCTCGGATACCGCTCACATAGCGACCCAGAGGATAGTGGAGTTGACTTACAGTGCGATTCTCAGAAGTCCAGCATACCTGATAGTGACCCTTTTGTTGGCTTCTGCACTAATTGGTTGGAGGGCCGAGGACTTCGAGCACCAGATTAACGGGGATGTCGAAATATATCTCCCCGACGGGGCCAATTCAACTCTGCTGCTAAACGAGGTAAGGGAACAATGGGCCACGGACATAGTGATTCTTTACATTCAGACGAATAACGCAGCCATTGGTGCCAAGCATGGTGATGAAAACATCACAGATGCCGATATTTTGAACCAGATCTCATGGATAGAAGGCGACGATAACAACGCCCAAGCCGGGGGATATGGGAGGGGTCTGGACTACAACAAAGAGGATCGTGGATCCTATTACTGTTCCAGCCCTATGAGCGGTTGTGATGGGGTTGTATGGATTTTGTCTCCGGCCCAAATCGTGAAAGAGGCAAATTCCACAGATTATCGCTTCTCGTGCGCCGTGGAGAAGTACGGGCTACCAGGTTCAGATGGGGGCTGTGATTTGGCTAGTCTGAATCCTAACGAGGGATACTCAATACCCCAAGGGGACGGAGCCCAGGATAGAATCGATGGCTATGTCGAGAACTCCGGGGATCTCTTCTCTAACTTCGTCAGAGACACCAACAACGACGGGATATGGGATACTGGGGTGGTGATAATGGGGATTTCATTCGATATGACCAACACCGACATCACCCCTAGGGCCGACCTCAAGACAGGTGAGGACATCAGGGATCACAAGGCATTCATCGCGTATGTCAAAGCACTTCTTTCCTCTGATCCAGCCAGAATCCACTGTGCTCTTTGCTTCGAAGTCTATGATGAAGTTTGGACAATGGACAAGGATAGGTCGGACATGATTCCTGAAAGGAGAGCAGTCACCGTTACCGGGCTAACGCCTGTCTTGCATGACGTTTCGGACGAGATATACAAGGCACTTAGGTACACCATGCTCCCAGTAAGCCTAGTGCTCGTGGGCCTCACGATGTTCATTCTCCACAGGAGCTGGAAGGTAATCGTAATCTGCGGGACCCCGATAGCGATGAGCCTAGCAGTTACCTTCGGATCCACCGTTATCTTCGACATTATGCTCACGCCCATGATCATCTCAGCAGGGCCCATATTGGTAGGTCTCGGAGTGGACTATTCGCTGCACCTGACTAATAGAATTGAGGAGAATAGGAAGGATATTTTGAAAGAGATGGAAGAGGAGGCATGGGCATCAAAGAGAGACGGGGCCGAGGTTCCGGAGCCGGATCCTTTCGACCCTCAGATTAGTCTGACTGCTAACGTCAGAGCAGCCATGACAACTGGAAACGCAATTTTCCTATCTGCATTGACTACCATAGTCGGTTTCAGCGTCCTTACCTGGCATAGCCTAGTCCCCATCGAACCAATGAGGACAGTCGGGAAGACACTGCTGATTGGCATCTCGACCACCTTCATCATCTCGATGCTAATGGTCCCTGCATGGATAGAACTCCTACGCTACAGGAAAGGGGACTCAGATGGCATGCTTTCGAGCGGAGTGGTGGAGTCTGCTAGGAGGAAGAGGATTGCTGCGAGTAGGGAGTCAAAAGAAAGAGAAACGCCTTGGGTGAAGAAGGATGAATCCGCGATAGACACCTCGGACGTTTTCGGCACTATCCTTGGTATTAACAGCGTATTCTTCTATCTAGCCTCCACATTTATGTTCACCGGAACACTATTCCTAATCACCGATCTAACAAAATTAGATCTTTCCCCATCAAACCTCTTGATCCTGGGTTTCACCCTTTCCACAACCCTGACCTTCTCGCTACTGGATGAGTTCTGGGAGTCTGTGGGGAGGGTCCCACTCAAGGCTACTGTTTTGGTAATCCTCATTTCCACGGCGGCCACAGTGTGGGGTGGTATGATGTTCAAGGAGCAGTTGGGGAAGGACATCACAGGATCATCTGATGAGGTCCCCCCTAACCTCGAGTCTTATGAGGCACTAAGGGAGTACAGCATCGTTTTCGAGGGCGGCCAGACTAACATGTTCATCGTTGACGCCACTGAATATGCAACCGAGAACGACACGGCCCCAATCAGAGATCTGCCTATCCTAGATTCGATTGAGAGGATGCAGACAATCAGGATCGATAACGTGGAGAATACAACAACTATCAGTCTCGTGAATATACTCAAGGCGATACATGTAGACTTAGAGGTCGGAAATCTCGAACTATACGAACAGAGCCTCTGGGACCTAATCCATGACGAGTGTTGGGACGAGTCCACCAACCCACTCCGTCCAGATTGCTGGCCCTACACCGTAAGCAGCAGAGAGGACATGGTGAACATCGCATTCGACACCTTGAGTCCGGAAATTAGATCGATGCTGATGAACTCGGATGACGGTGATGGTGAGACTAAGACCCTAGTTTACGTTAACCAGCCATACATCAATCTCGCAGTAGCAGGAGGCCTGAGGGACACTATCGACGGCCACCTAGACGAGGGTGGATGCTCCGATGCACTGAGGTGCAACGCTCTTGGCATCCAGGGTGTCTACAACTCTCTACTAACGGGCGGTCTCCCGGTTTCTCTGGACATTAACGACGGGATTCACGAAGCCCAGTCAAAGACAACTATTGCCACGATGCTGATATTACTATTCGTAATGGCCATACTATTCAGATCGGCAAGACTGGCATTATTCACCATGACTGCAGTCGGAGTCGTTGTTCTCTGGCAACCCCTGTTGATGTGGTTCTACAAGGTCAACGTCAACGTATTCACCGCAATGATAGGTACGCTTGTATTTGGCATAGGTGTTGATGACTCAATCCATATAATTGATCGAATAAAGGACGAACGAGAGACTCCATCGGGAATTCAGAAGTCAGTTTCCAGAACGGGTAGAACAATTTTCGAGACCACCGCGACGACTTGCACAGGGCTGGCCGCTGGCCTATTCGTGGCAATTCCAGGTTTGCAGAACTTCTTCTTACTGATGATGTTACTTTTGGTCTTGGCACTTCTGACTAGCTCCATCCTCCTACCGAGTCTGATCGTTGCCTATCACGAGATTTCCCATGCTCTTCGAGGCAAGTCCTTCGGGACATGGCAGGACTATGATGAGAGCGGCTCTATCGCAGATTCAGTGCCGATAGACGCAGTCGTCTTCAGATAGTCGGCGAGGGTGCAGGGAGTAAGCCCCTTTCTGTTCACCTTTCGGCTGGTCGCATTCAACTATGCATCCTACCCGGTCCTGTCGATGCCATTCGGACCTGCTTGGACTTGCTCCGGCGTGGTTGCCCGTTCCAGCCACACTCAGGAAACCTCTCCCTCGCGGGTTCACCGTACTCCTGGCATGGTTCGTTTCTGCTGCAGAGCCGGCCCTCCCGGACCCTCGTCTTGTGACGAAACGCCTGCATCGCGGAGAGGGGACTTTCCTCAGTGTCTAACACTGTCAGCGACCCTCCTGCTCCCTCGACTGTTCGGATGCACCATACCGGAAGAACCCACCGCATGACAAGGGCAAGCATCATGCACGTCCTACTAGACGCGGTTTCATGTCCGATGTAGAGCAATTGAAAGAGCAAGCAGGCATCGCAGCATGCCGCTTCGTCAAAGATGGCATGGTACTAGGACTAGGCACCGGCTCTACCGTGAGGTATTCTATCATGGAGATAGCAAGGCTGATCACTGAGGAAGGGATGAACCTAACCGGTGTCCCTACCAGTGAAGCTACGAGGAGGCTTTCCGAAAAGTTGGGTATTCCTTTGATGAAGATCGAGGACTCGGGAACACTAGATCTAACAATAGACGGAGCCGATGAGTTCGACCATAACTTCGATCTGATAAAGGGAGGGGGAGGGGCTCTAACCAGGGAGAAGGTAGTCGCTTTGAAATCCAAATCAATGGTTGTTGTGGCAGACCATACCAAGAAAGTGGAAGTACTGGGCGCATTCGACCTACCAGTCGAGGTCGACTCAGGCCTCTGGGAAGGAGTGAGAGAGGGCATTTCTCGAATTTGCCCCGGACAGGTTTGCCTGAGGACAAACGGTTCAGAACCGTTCGAGACAGATAACCACGGCTTCATTTTGGATTGCTCCTTTGGCCCTACAATCTCCGATCCAACATCCCTGGAGAGAGCCATTTCCGATATTCCCGGAGTGGTCCAGGTAGGGCTCTTCGTAGGCATATGCGATGCAGTAATCGTCGCTTCGAATGAAGGAATCAAAGAGCTGATCAAGTCTGATGGAAGGATTTAGCATCCGTCGTCGTTAAAGAGGGCCTGCCAATCCCGAGCCGGGTCTGTAGCTTAGTCAGGTAGAGCACCCGGCTCTTAACCGGGCG
>CEVF01147022.1_pt1 | contig 14986 bp, 11 predicted proteins | sample 356441 | NCBI WGS metagenome assembly CEVF01 (sample SAMEA2622765, study PRJEB7988) | marine metagenome | biome: marine biome (ENVO:00000447); feature: surface water layer (ENVO:00002042); material: "saline water (ENVO:00002010), including plankton (ENVO:xxxxxxxx)" | depth 5 m
GAAGGTCAGGAGGCACTCCGCGATGCATGAAATTCAGCAAGTGGTTAATCAAATACGCGCGTTCCGCGATGCTCGCGATTGGATGCAATTTCATCATCCCAAAGATATGGCGGTCGGTCTGGCGATCGAGGCGGCCGAACTGATGGAACTTTTTCTTTGGAAGAACGATCAAGAACAAACAAAAATCGTCGAGCTGAAGCGGGAGCAGATTGAGGATGAAATTGCGGATATCGGCATGTTTCTGCTGGAGCTGGCTGACAACCTGAATGTCGATCTGCTTTCGGCAATTGAAGCCAAGATCGAAAAGAATGCACAAAAATATCCGGTAGAAAAGTCAAAGGGTCGTAGCGTGAAGTACACCGAACTTTGAACTTCTTCGATTTTCGCCTTCCCGATGAAGCGGTGCTGGCACAACTTCGATCTTGCCACTTACTGGCGAAATATCTATGAACTCGTCATGCGCACTTCGATCTGCCCTGCAGTAACCCTGGGGGTCGCCTGCCTGTTTGTCTCTGCCTGCACCACCGTCCCTCAGCAGGAAGGACTGCTCGAGGCGGAAATGCCCCAATCAAAAATCTCGTCCCGCAACCTGCGGGCGATGGTCTCGGAGTATGTGCCGAGCTACGCACACAAAATTGAAGCGACCGCCGACGTGATTCTTGCTGATTGCGACGAACCGTCGACGCGGAAAAATGCGTTGCTCTGGAAAATCAATGGCATCTCGTCCGCTTTCGGCGCCGCCAGCCGTCCCGATCCGCTTGCCTCATTTTGCGACCTCTGGGTATTGACCCGGCAAATGCTTTATCTGGCGGAATCCGGCGAGCAACCGCCTCCCTTTGGAGAATGGCAACAGGAGGTGATCACTGCCTGCCGACAACTCGATGCGAGGTGCATCGAAATCGACAGCAAGCTCGAGCCGAATCTAGATTACATCCAGGCTTTCGTCGAAAAAACTGCCCGACAACACCCGATGCAGGATCTTTATTTCGATCGCACTCCGATCGCTACCGAAAACATTGAAAAGATTCATCACCCAAAACATGAACTGCTGCACGTCCTGTCCTCGATGCAGGATGATGTCAAAGATATGCAGCGACTCTCTGCCCTGTATGCGGAATACCTACCCAAGCAGGCTCGTTGGCAGGCTGAACTGCTCGCGCTTGGTGTCGATCGCTCACCGGCAGTCCGCGCAGCGCTCGCCGATTTCAACACGGCATCTCGTGCAATGCAGCAACTAGCTGTATCAGCAAGCGAGATGCAAGATAGTGTTGATCAACAACTGGCGGTTATGCCTGTCGTGGTCGACCAGCAGCGGAAACAGGCTACCGCAGATTTGGAGAAAATGCAGGCAGCAGCACTCGCGCAGATTCGGGTTGAGCGTAAGGCGGTAATGCAAGCGGTAAATCAGGAGCAGGTGGCAATCAGGGAGTGGGTACAGGCGACTGCCAACGCCTCAGCTGTTCAAGCCGATGTTATTACGCAAAAACGCATTAAGCAATCTGCCGGTGAAGCCGAACGGCTGCTTGATCGCGCTGCTCTGTACGGCGGAACGGGTCTGGGCATCGCTGGGTTTCTGGGGCTACTCTTTTTTGTCTGGTGGCGGATATTTCAGCGTCAAAGGGCCGATGAGGTGGCCAAGATTCGTTTAGAAGCAGGCCAGGAATTGAGGTTGATCAAACACGAAGCCGATGATTCTCTGGCGCGTCGTGTTGCCTGATTTTATGCTTGGCATCTTCTTTGCTTGCTGGGGGTTAACCCCCACTCCATTACTGCGGAACATGTTTGTGTGGTTCCTCGTTTTCGATAAAATGTCGATTCGCTTCAAGTATTGTATTGGTAAAAAATTTGGGGCATTTCAAAATGGCGCAGCAGTGGTTTTACGAAAAAAATGGCAATCAATACGGCCCATTAAATTCCCACCAGATGCAAGCGTTGGGGAAATCAGGTGAACTCGGACCAAGCGATCTCGTTTGGCGAGAGGGCATGCAAACAAAAATTCCTGCAGCCAAATACAAGGGGTTGCTGCCGGAACGCGCCGTTACGCAAAGCAACCTTCCAGACGATTCGAAAGAGGTGGTGATCGATTCAAGTCCGCCGGGCAGGGAAAAGACAAATCGGTCCCGGCAATCGAGTCTGTTAAGTGGCCGGGCGATGTTCAGCCTTGGCCTAGAAGCTCAGTCGTTTGTGTACAGTAACTGGGCTACGGTCGTTTTTCTTACGGTCGTCTTTGTCCTTGCCTGCGCATGCGCACTAGCCCTTATCTTAACGCTCCCTTTAGCGCCTGTTTTCATGATGGGCTATATGAGTAATATCTCGCGCATTCATCAGCGGCAAAGAATTCATTGGGAAGACTTTATCTTATTCTTGCGACGAGGTTGGTCTTCGCTGTTCAACGTGTTTGAGCTATGTGCAGTATTCATTCTAATTACGGCCGTGGTCATCTTGTTTCTTTATTTGTGTGGATTATTTTGTTTCTTTATTTTGCCTTTAGGGCAAATTTTCGAGCCAGGTGTTTTACGCTTTTCATTTTTAAGTGCGATTATATTGCCAGTTTATTTATTGGGACTTGCATTGAGTTTTGGAGCAGCAACTTCCTATTGGGTTGTTGTTTATGCAGCAAGAGACGATGTCGCAGGCTCGAATGCGACTGACGATGTTTCTATCTACTCGCGATTGCAACTTGGTTTGCAATCTCTCGGAAATAATAAGTCAGCGATTTTTTCGGCGGGTGCTTGTATTGCTTTGTATACCCTTGCGTATGGAGTTGTGTTCCTCGTTGTTGTCCTTTTGCTCGCCTATATTGGACGAGAGTTGCCATATGGAGAAGCGGGTTATTTCCTGCGACAAATACTGGGCCTTCTGGTTACCGCCGTAAGCATTCTTTGGTGCTGCACAGGGCTGTCGTCGCTCCTTGTCTACTACGTTTTTGTAGCGGATCGCGTCGTAGGGCGATCCCGCAACTATTCGTAATTACACGATCACCGGAGGACGAGTCGCTCGACTCAGGACCAATCTGCGCGAACCAGATTCGCTGCGGCACTGGTGAAAAAAGCACCAAGGGCTATAAAAAGGATGCTTAATCCTCCTTTGCGCCACACTCTCATGCTCACTGATCCTGCGGTTCTTTTTGAAAATGTCTCTCATGCTTTCGGCGCCCAACAGGTGCTGCAGGGTGTTTCCCTGCGGATAGAGCAAGGTGAGATCGTCGGATTGATCGGTCCTAATGGCGCGGGCAAAAGCACCCTCCTTCGTTCGATGGTCGGCATCATCCGCCCCGATCACGGTACGGTTCAGGTTTGTGGAACTGACGCAGTCCGCAATGCGCTGGAAGCACGCCGACATATCGGCTACGCGCCGAGCGAGACGGCACTCTATCACCAGATGACTAGTGAGCAACTCCTGGCGTTTGCTATTGCATTCCACCCCTCTGCAGACCACGCACTCGGGCTTTCGCTGTTAGACAAGCTCGGTGTTCCCCACGCCAAGCGACTTGGTGCACTTAGTCACGGTATGAAGCGAAAGATCATGCTGGTTCAGGCCATCGCCTGCGGCGGGCCAGTGATCGTTCTTGACGAACCTACCGAAGCACTCGATCCTGAAGCGCGAAGGATGGTCGAATCCGAGTTACGCAGCCAAGCCGCCGCAGGCCGTGCGGTGCTTTTTTCGTCGCACGACCTGACTAGTGTCGAGAGGCTGTGCCATCGCGCGGCTTTTCTTCGCCGTGGAACGATCGTGCGGGCAGGCGGTGCCGCGGAGCTTGCTGCCGAAACTGGAAGGCTGCTTCATCTCGAGTTCCGCGTACCGATGGACCGAGATCAATTGCCGGTGCATGCGGCCTGGCGATGGCAGGGGCAGGCGACTCGCTGGTCGCTGCATCACAATGACCCGGTTGAAAAGGTACTTGCGGTGATTGCGGAACTTCCGATCAACGGAATCCGTGATGGAGGGGGGTCATTGGAAGAGGTCTTTGACGCCCTGTATGGAGGTGATGCCGCATGATTGCGATTGCGCGACAATACGCCCGCGGACTCATCTGGTTGTCACTCGGCTATTTTATCATTCTCGAGGCCGCGCTGGTGGCCGCCATTTTTTATTGGCCCAAGTTTCGCGATAATACGCCCGCACTGGCCAAGTTAGTTCCCTTCCAGTCGCTTCAGGATCTGCTGACCGCCGTGCAGCAGTCGGGCTACTGGCCTTACTTTGCCATCCAGCAATGGTTTAAGGGATGCAGCTTATTCGGCGTGGCAGCCATCGCATTTATGGGCAGCGGTATTATCGCTCGCGAGGCCGATCAGCGAACCGCTGAATTTCTTTTTTCCAGGCCAGTCTCTCGGCGTAAGGTGCTTCGCGTCCGAACCGCGGTGCTTAGCTTCGCAGTGCTCTGGCCGGTCTACGTGTCTTCGATTTCTGCGATCTGGTTATCGCCGGCAGTTGACGAAGCCTTGCCTTGGGCCGCAACGCTTTGGGCCAGTACATACATGGCATGTTTCCTGCTCACACTCATCACCGCTACCGTGCTGCTTTCGGTCATTTCGACCCATCAGATGCGGGCCGGGATCATTATCGTTGGCATCATTTTACTCTCCTTTGCACAATATTTAATTCAGGGAATTGATCAGTGGAGCCTGTTTGCAACAATCGATGTCTGGACATTTATGCGAATCGGTGTGGGAGAGTATCCCTGGATGGCGAGCGGTTGCTTTCTGACGGCCTCTGCCGCGATGTTTGCTCTGGCTGAGCTGTTACTGAAACGACGAAATTGGTAAATAACCTGCGGCCGGTACAGCTCATCCAAAAAATTCACCTTGTCGCCGCGTGGCGTGTTAACCCATAAAAAAGAGATCTTGCCCAGATTTTCGCGACGGTTTTAAAAAATTGACCGGATCTTTTGGCAAATGACCATTTATTTCCGGAGAGGCTACCCGTCAGTAAAGACCCCGCCCCGAGGATGTTCGGTGTATTGCGCGCATAAAGTTTTCTTTCCCGTTTTATTTTGTGTTGTCAGTTGGCTCGCCATGCTTCCTACGCCCAGTTTGGGAGGTTTGCTGCACAGCGAGGCAATCAACGAGACAGTTCCACTCTACAGTGCAGGTCCCATTGACTCGGTCGATTTCAAAATATTTATCGAGGATAGCTCGGGAGTACTGGCTGCCGTGCCGGTATTTGAGCAAACGTTTACGGAACTGGACTCCGGCACTAGTCTGGTCTTTGATTCTGGTCCACTTTTTGCCCAGGCGGAGAACCTGTTAACCAACGATGTCGACGATATTGTTACAGTGTACGTGGGTCCGCTCAGCACGACCTACAACGAGTCCTCCTTTTTCGGTTTAACTCCTGATTTTTACGGCAATCAACTCACGAGCATTGAGGCGCATCTCGATACGATCGATATCGTACCGCTGGGCCAAATTCTGACCATGCATGTCGCGCAACTGGATTTCACGGGCACGCTCGAAATTCACGGCCAGAGCCTTCCGGAGCCCGGCGGAATGCTACTTGGTATCAGCGGTCTGCTCGGCTTACTCGGACTCTGTAGTCGTCAGCGAATCCATGCGACCTCGCGGTGAAGAGTCTTATCATCTGTAACCTCTGGCCGCTCTCATCCAAAACAGTCGGCGATCGTAATTGGGCCACAGTGAGAGCACCGCCGATCGTCATCCAGAAACACGGGCACAGGAAGCATGCTCCGGTCGCAGAAGAAGATTCCAGGTATCGGCACCCGTGGGCAGCGTGGCAAGGCGAATCACAACATACGCCGACATGGCAAGGTTGCCGAGCAGAAGGATTAGTAGAAGCCAAACAACACGCGCCAGCAGCGACGATTCGCGGTAGGCGACCCATATGTAAAAGGTTCCGAAGCCTAAATAAGCGTCGACGAGCGTTGCCTGAAACCAGCGGTTGGCTAGCACGACCGGATCAACCTGCAAAATGTTCTCGCTCAGCGAAGCTCGCACCGTGAAAAAAAGAATCGTCAAAAAAAACAGGCCGAAGATCAGCAGGAGTAGGCCACGCATCGCAGGTTCCTTTCACGGTTGAGTGCCACTGCCGGAATAACCGGAAATGGCCGAAAAATGGGCCCTTTTACCGCGGCTTTCCAGACCCGAAGCCACCAAATTTTTGCACTCCAGAGAGCCGCTCGGTTAAACTAGGTCTTACTATAACCGGTGATTGACCGTACTTCACCCGCTCGCGGTCAAGCTAACGGGCAGCGGATTCTGAAGGGCATTTGATGGGCTGGTATTACAAGATCGAAGAAGACCAGTGGGGACCAGTTTCGGTTGCCCAATTGCTCCAGCTCATTCACTCGGGCGCTATTCCCCCGCAGGGAATGGTAAGGCAGGGCGAGGATTCGCCCTGGATCTCGGTTGATCAGATCAATGCCGTTCTTTCCAGCGCTGGTACGCTGGTTCCTCAGGAAAGGGCGCCGGCTGCCGCAGTCACCGCTCAACAGAGCGCGACGGTTTCCGCACCGCACCCTGTCGAAAAGGTGCAGCAACCCAAGGGTCGCCGTAAGCGGCGTCGCCGAACACCACAGAGCAATGCACCGCATCCGATGATGGTTGCCATCGGCACATCGCTGGTATTGTTGGTCGCGCTGCTGCTGGTCGAGCAGCGGGTCTCCAACGTGCCACGAGCGACTGTCGTCGAAGAAATCGCACAGTCGAAACCCGCATTACCCGATATCGCATCTCAAAGGGGTGTCGACGACCAACAGGCATCACAAGCAAATAACGTGAGCGACGCAGGCGACAGTCGCCTGGTCGAGAGAACCGACCGGAGTGTCGTGCAGATTGAATCGAGCGGTGGAAACGGCAGCGGTTTCATCATCGATTCTTCGGGCACTGTGGTGACCAATCTGCATGTCGTGCAAAATACGGGCACCGCTGAGGTCAGATTTGTTGACGGCTCTCGCTACGAGGTTGCCGGTTTTGTGGGCCTGGCTGAAGAAAAAGATTTGGTTTTGTTACGGATCCGGTCCAACCGGAATGATTTTGAGCCCCTACCGATCACTACCAAGTTGCCTCGGAAAGGCGAAAAGGTTTACGCGCTCGGTGCTCCGCGCGGGTATCTTGGTTCGATCACCGACGGTATCGTCAGCGCGATTCGCAGCGGTGCGGAAATCAGAGACATTGCGATGCAGGATGGAGAGGCCATCGATCGACTCGATGGAACACTTGATTTCAGTGAAGACATCACCTGGATTCAGACCTCCAGCCCGATTTCACCTGGCAATAGTGGAGGACCACTGGTCAATGCTCGCGGTGAGGTTGTCGGCATCAATACTTGGATTCAAACCGATGCCCAGAATATTAACTTCGCGCTTTCGGCTGAGAATTTACAGCAACTGATCGACAACCGTCAGGGACTGCAACCACTTGCAATGCTGCCTGCCGGTAATGAACCCAGTTTTGTGACCCATCAGCGGAGGCAGGAGGAAGAACTCCGCCAGTCGCGTGTAGAAAACAATGAATTGGAGAAACGACGACAACGCTTGGCATCCGCCTCTAGTTCCAAACGCACCGCTCGGGTGGTGCAGGAACTGTCTCACCTGCGAGATATGATTCAGCAGTGCGGCAAGGAACTGCGACAATATGACATTGCCAGATCCAAGATTCTTTCCGATCTCGAGCGCAATCGAAAGTCGACCAAGGCGGTTTACCTGGAAAGTGAAAATTCGGCGGCCCGACAACGACAAAGTCGCAGCCAATTGAATCGGCTCAATAAAATTCTGCTCTCAAAAGAGAAAAAAGTGAATTTTACCGATGCAGAGTGGGCTGAAAAACTGACGGAAAAAGAAAAATTGATTGCCACGATGAAGCATCTGCAAGAGCATGGACAGATAATCAAGCGACGACAAGACAAGCTATATGCCGAGGACCAGAAACTGCAAGAACTATTGAAGTTTAATTTTGTGGACTGGCAGACCAAAAAAAATGAACTCTCTGATTATGAAATTCGGTATGTCGAATTGCTCGTCGAATTTCCGCGGTGATCACTGAAGATCTTGCCAGCAACGGAATGTTGCTTGAATAACTGTGCTGTCCTCACCGACGGCTGCCACTACGGCATCAGGTCGCACGAGGATGCAGCCGTCCTCCTTCAGTCCGAATCGCTCCAACAACCGGGTAACGTCGCCGGATGTATCGAGAATTTTTCGAGCAAGAGGAAAGCCTCCATTGCCCACCCCGAAATATTTCGGCAGGGTTGCCTCGGTCGCGCTGCCCCAGACGATTGCCGTTGCCTCATTGCCGCGCAACAAATCGGTGGCCCGCATCTGTTTTCCCTGCTGCTCAATGCATAGGTGGGGAAACGCATCACCGGGTTGAATCGCTGCACCATGAATACCCGGGCCACAAAGAAGGCTGCCGCGTGTAGAAATATTTTCTTCGCTGAGAAATTCCGTCAATTTTTGCCGAACGGCAGGAATGGAAAAGCCAATATGCATGATCATGTCGCGAAGATGCCTAACTAATGGATTCGAGATCATCGCGGCACGGATACCCCGACCCGTCATTTTAAGCACCGCTTCGCCGACTCGGTGTCGCTCTTCCTGATACGTTTCGATCAAGCCTTCGGGAGCGCCCCCTTTTTCCACCAAGGCAATTTTCCAGGCCATGTTGATTGCATCCTGTATGCCCGTGTTCATGCCCTGGCCACCTGCTGGGCTGTGGACGTGAGCTGCATCGCCCGCAAGGGTTACTCGTCCGTGAACATAATTTTCAATTTGCCGCTCGTTAATAACAAACTCGCTTTTCCAGTGCACGGCCGTAATTTTCCAACCCGTGGCTGTCCGATCGTCAAGCAACGCCTGAATGTCGTCATCGGTCGGTTCCATCCGCTCCTGATGTTCGCCGATGTGTCCGCCATCGGCGATGATTCTCAAGCGTTCTTCACCGATGGGAAAAAGCGCAAGCATTCCGGCCGACGAGGCCTCGGCCCGCATCATCCCAGGGTCGACTTTCTGATCGATCTCGATGTCTGCTAGGAGCCAACGACGGTCTACAGTTTCGCCCGGAAAAGGGAGGTTCAAAGTATGGCGAACCACTGAGTGAGCACCATCGCAACCAATCAAGCGTGAAAATCGGTGGTCCTCCTCGCCCCGTGCCGTTTCGAGTTTGCAAGTCACCCATTTTTCATCGGCGGTAAAATCGATCAACTTCGTTTGCCAGTCGACGGTAATACCTCGCTTCAGTGCGTGTTCAATAAGCACTTGCTCAGTTTGTGACTGTGGAATCAACAAACCGGTAGGGAAGTCTAGCGGCTCATCTTCCATGTTCATCGATGCAATACATTTTCCATTTCCCCAGATTGCTACCTGCTTGAGCGGATATCCGCGCTCGATGAAGGCAGAAGCCGGAATCTGACTGTCGAGAACCTGTAGGGTGCGCAGCCAAACGACCAATGCCTTGGAGAGCGCGGTGGGGCCAGTTGCCGCATCGATCAGTCGTATCGGAATACCGTGTCGCGCTAGACAATTGGCTGCGGTGAGTCCCACCGGTCCAGCGCCGCAAATGAGTATGGGGTACTCCACCATGGTATGCTCTTTTTTCAAGCAGTTCGCATGCAGGGTGTGAAACGGCGATTTTTACCATTCCGCGGGGTCCCGTCCATACCTTGGGGGGGGCACGCGCGGGAAAAAAACTCAATTACACTGGAAAAACAGGTTAAACGTTGACTTCGAAACCGACTGGAAGATATATTCGTGCTGCCCGCCCGTTGTTCCCGCAAAGTCGCTGCTGCGGTGATCTAATCGACCATGCAATGTGCTCGTCTGAAAATCATTTATCCCTGGTTTTTGTTATGGCTGCTCAGCCTAATGGCAGCCGGGCCGGGATTGGTCTGCCGTGCTGCGGCAGCCGATACGTTAGACAGTGAAACGCACTTCGAGCGCCACGTGCGTCCAGTGCTGCTCAAGCATTGCAGTGCCTGCCACGGCGAGGAAATACAGGAAGGTGAGCTGCGGGTCGACTCGCGTGAGGCGCTTCTTCGTGGTGGGGCCCGCGGACCGGCTATCCGACCGGGTGATTCCGCCGAGAGTCTGTTGATGAGTGTCGTGCGGCACACAATCAGCGATCTGGCAATGCCGCCGGAGGCAGAACCGCTTGCGTCACCGGAGATCGAACAACTTGCCATTTGGATTGACCGCGGAGCTGCATGGCCGGCGGCGGTGCCCTTGGGGGAGACACCGCCGAGTGGGAAAATTTCGGAACTCAAAAAGTCTCATTGGGCGTTTGCACCGGTAACTACCAATCAACGAGCGGCTGAGGATCATGCGTCGGCGGTCGATGCGATTGATCGACGAATTGAGTCAAGACTTGCGGCTGCTAGTCTCACCCCAAACGGCCCTGCCCCCCGCGAGCAATTGATCCGGAGAGCGACCTTCGATTTGACCGGTCTCCCACCATCGCCTGAAGCGATCGATGCCTTTGTCTCCGACTCGGCTTTGGACGCTTATCCGCGGCTGATTGAAAGTCTACTTGCCAGTCCGGCCTATGGAGAAAGGTGGGGGCGTCATTGGCTGGATTTGGTCCGCTACGCGGACACGGCCGGCGATGCTTCGGATTATCCCGTGCCCGAGGCATTTCAGTATCGCAATTATGTGATCGATTGTTTTAATCAAGATCTACCCTACGACCAGTTTATCCGCGAACAGTTGGCCGGCGACCTGATGGCCTCCGAGAGCGATGACGAGCGATGGCGGAAAATCATTGCGACCGGTTATCTGGCAATCGCACGGCGAATTGGTGTTAGTCCGCATGCAAAAAAACACGTGATGCTGGAAGATGTGATTGACAACATGGGGAAAACGTTTCTCGGGCTATCGCTCGGATGCGCTCGTTGTCACGATCATAAGTTTGATCCGGTGCCGACCAGCGACTACTACGCGCTCTATGGAATCTTTGACAGTTCCGTCTTTCCGCACGCGGGTGCAGAGCATAAACAGCGACGGGAAGATTTTGTTTATCGGCTTCCTCCGGAAGCACTGGATGAGTTGCTTCGACCGCATCGCGAGAAGCTCGATCCTGTGCTTAGCGAAATCAACAAACGTCGTGATCGGAGGAAGGTGATTCGGGAGCAGCCTGAGCACAAAGAAGAGTTCAAGCGTTTGAATCGCGAGATTCAGAAGCTGTGGGGCAGCTATGCCAAGATTGCCCGTGATTTTCCTGACGTCGAGATGGCTTATGCGGTGTCTGAGGGCACTCCGCGGGACGCACAGGTGCAGCGCCAGGGTGATCCGGGGATCAAACGCGAGACGGTGCCTCGCGGGTTTTTGCAGGTACTCGGAGGTTACACGCTTCCGGAAGGTCATTCGCAGAGCGGTCGCTTGGAATTGGCTTCTTGGGTGAGTGATCGTGAGAATCCGCTTACGGCTCGCGTGATGGTGAATCGCATCTGGCACCATCACTTTGGTCGGGGTCTAGTGCCGTCGACCAGCGATTTTGGATTGCGGGGCGATCGCCCCACCCATCCCGAGTTGCTGGATGATCTGGCCTCGTATTTTGTGCATCACGGCTGGAGCGTGAAAGCGATGCATCGCTTGATCATGCAAACCAAAGCATATTGTCGGAGTTCGGAGTCGATGGCTGCCAATGAGTTGTCGGATCCAGATAATTTCCTGCTGCATCGATCCAATCGTCGACGATTGACTGCCGAGGAATTTCGCGATGCAGTCTTAGTGGTCAGCGGACAGCTCGATTTTGAACCAGGCGGTCCGCACCCATTTCCGCACAAGCGAACCTTTCATTACCGGCAGCATGAGCCTTTTCAGGAAACCTATACAACCAACAAGCGGAGCGTTTATCTTCTCCAGTCGCGGCTGAGGAAAATTCCCTTTATTGATTTATTTGACGGACCTGATGGCAATCTGCCGTTTCCCGAGCGACGCGCGACCACAACTCCGCTGCAATCGCTGTATTTGATGAATGCACCATTCATGCACCAGCAAAGTCAGTTGGTCGCCGACCGCATTATGCGGGAGACGGAAAATGCGCAAGCGGGCATTGACTGGGCTTATCGGATGCTTTTTGGCCGTCACGCTGAGGAGGAGGAAATTCAGGCGGGGGCAGATTTTTTCCAGCAGGCGATCGAATCGATTGCGACGTCCCGGCAATCGAAAGATCAATCAGGGGGTGACATGGAAACCGAGCGTGATGCCTGGGCGGCCTGCGTGCGAAGTATGTTTGCCAGTAATTCTTTTTTATATATCGACTGAGAGACCGTAGCAACGATGCCAAACAATCGAAGACAAATGATCCGTTCTCTGGCTGCAGGTGGACTGCTTCTTCCCGGAATGCTTTCTGAGTTGCTTGGTGAGCAGGCACTCGGTGCAAGCGACCCGTTGATGCCACAGAAGTCGCATCACGCTCCGAAGGCAAAGCGAGTGATTTTTCTCTATATGACCGGTGGCGTCTCGCACATTGATTCGTTTGACCCCAAACCGGAACTTAACCGGTACCATGGTGAAAAAGTTGCCGATCCCGGGTTCTGTAAGGCGGCTGATTGGAAGTTTAGTCGGTATGGTGAATGCGGGATGGAGGTGAGCGAACTGTTTCCCGAAATCGGCAGCCTGGCCGATCGGATCGGGCTTATCCGCTCGATGTGGACCGACAATGGCGATCATTTCGGTGCGTCGATTGCGATCCACACCGGATCAAGTAATTTCAACCGGCCGAGCATCGGGTCGTGGGTGAGCTATGGATTGGGGACGGAGTCTCGTAATCTTCCCTCTTTTATGGTGATCTCACCTGGTCTTCCTTACGGGGGTGGGCAGGTATGGGGTTCGGATTTCCTTCCGGTCGTGCATCAGGGAACCCGTCTGCGACCGGTAGCTGAGCCGATTCCCAATATGCGTCCGCTTGCTTCGCGTTCTCTGCAACAGACAGAACTCGATATGCTTGGTTATTTGAACCGCCAGCATCTGATTGGCCGGGAGACCGATCCGAATCTTTCGGCTCGCATCCGATCATTTGAGACGGCCTTCGGCATGCAGAATGCGGCACCTGAGGTCTTTGATCTCTCCGGTGAGACCGAGGAGACCCACGCTCTGTATGGCCTTGAACCCGGATCGCGAGATTCCTTTGCCTGGCAGTGTCTGGTTGCTCGACGACTTGCCGAGCGAGGTGTGCGTTTCATTGAATTGATCGATACCGATTCCAATTCGGGAAATAATTGGGACACCCACGGAAAAATGTTACGCTACAACAAATTGGCAAGAAATGTCGATCGACCGATTGCCGCTTTGGTGAAGGACCTGGATCGTCGTGGTATGCTCGATGATACGCTGGTGGTCTGGACTACCGAGTTCGGTCGCAATCCGTTTGCGCCCTATAAAGGAGCAACCGGTCGCGGTCATCATCGTCATGCATTTAGTACCTGGATGGCTGGCGGTGGCATACGCGGGGGCATGGTGTATGGGAAGACTGATCAGTGGGGCAATCACGTCGTAGAAGATAAAGTCACGGTTCATGATCTGCACGCGACCATTCTGCACCAACTCGGAATGGATCATACGCGACTCACCTATCGTCATGCGGGGCGCGATTATCGGCTTACCGATGTACATGGTCGCGTCGTGCGTGAATTAATCGCCTAGTCATTTTCACTGCGTTGACCTGAAGTGGCAGGACCAGATATACTGAAAAAATAGGATTCCATCCGGTTTTCACCTCGCTGTTGATGCTATGCCTCAATCATTGCTCTTCCGGATGCGATGCCTGCTGCCAGCGATCACTGCCTGCATATTGTGCTTGCCGGTTACTGCGATTCAGGCGGAAAATCGCGATAAGATTGATTTCTTTGAGAACCACATTCGGCCCTTGTTGGTTGAAAAGTGTGCGAGCTGCCACGGAGAAGAGATCCAGGAAAATGGATTTCGGGTCGATTCGCGTCATGCGGTTATTCATGGTGGTCAGCGAGGCGACGCCATCGTGCCCGGTAATGCGAGCGCAAGCTTGTTGTTTCGGATGGTGACAGGGCAAGAGGGAGAGGATCTTGCAATGCCACCGGATGGTGACATGCTCAGCGAAGAGGAGCAGCAGCACATTGCTCTCTGGATCAACCAGGGCGCAGTATGGAGTGGCGAGCAAAAGGTGGCTTCCGGTGGGCCGTTCGCGCGGCTCAAAGAAATCCGCGGCACGCATTGGGCGTATCAGCCGATACGAATGCCCGTCACTCCACAAGATCCCGATTCGACCCTGTCCCGCGGTGCGATTGATGATTTTATATTTGCTCGTCTTGCGAAATCAGGGCTGAAGCCATCGCCCGAGGCCGATCGCCCGACGCTTATCCGCCGGGCCTATTTCGATCTTATCGGTCTGCCCCCGACCTACGAAGAGGTCGAATCCTTTGTAAGCGATTCACGTGAAAATGCATATGAGTTGATGATCGAAGAATTGCTCAGTCGGCCCGAGTATGGCCAACGATGGGGCCGGCACTGGCTTGATGTTGCACGGTACAGCGATACTCGCGGCCATACGAATTTTCCGGGAACTGAAATTCGTTATCCATTTGCATGGACCTATCGAGATTATGTGATTGACGCCATGAACGCGGATCTGCCGTTTGATCAATTTGTGACTCAACAGTTGGCAGCAGATTTGGAAACTGACACAGAAAGCGACCAGCAAAACCTGGCAGCACTTGGATTTCTCACTGTAGGCCGTCGTTTTCTTAATCGACAGCACCGAATTCTTGGCGAGCGCGTTGATTTGGTCAGTCGCGGATTGATGGGTGTTACCATTATGTGTGCCAAATGCCATGACCATAAATTTGATCCCTTCTCGATGCACGACTTTTACGCGCTTTATGGGATCTTTGAGAACGCCGCTGAGCCGCTGCCGAGCGAATTGCCGCAAATTGGTCCGGCAGAAAAAGTAGATCCCCAGCGAGCGGATCTGCTTCGGCCTCAATTCGACGAAGAACTCGCTGCTTTCAAGCAGGAAGCAGAATCGCTTCGCATTAAATTGATATTGGAGGAACTTCGACA
>CEVF01022789.1_pt1 | contig 14962 bp, 13 predicted proteins | sample 356441 | NCBI WGS metagenome assembly CEVF01 (sample SAMEA2622765, study PRJEB7988) | marine metagenome | biome: marine biome (ENVO:00000447); feature: surface water layer (ENVO:00002042); material: "saline water (ENVO:00002010), including plankton (ENVO:xxxxxxxx)" | depth 5 m
CGTAATACATAAATAAGGATACTTTTTATCATCTGTCAATAAAATATTGAAATATGGTTTGTTTGTTTTAATAAGATTAGATTCTAAATTAAGAGCCTCATATTCATTATCAGTAACGATTATTTCTATATGGGTAATCTGCCTTACCATTAAACTCAACCTAGGGGTAAGTTCCTTATAATTATTAAAATAACTATTTACTCTATTTCTTAACGTTTTTGATTTTCCTATATATAAAATATTTTCATTGACATCTTTAAATAAATAACAACCTGGAGATCTAGGTATTTCTGATATTCTTTGTTTTAATAATTTCTTATTTATAATTAATCTATTTTCAAACTTAATATTAATTTTTTTTTCATTCTTAAGTACTATTTTAGACATAAGAATAAATTATCCTCCATAATTCCATCCTGTAGAACTAAGATTTAAAGAATCAACATCGTTATTAAGATATGCAGTTTTAACTTCACCAACAAATATTGTATGATCCCCATGAATAATATTACCAATAACTTCGCACTCAACTCCACCAACACTGTCTTTTATAATAGGCAATCCCAACTCACCAAAATTAAATTCAACTGATTCAAACCTTCCACCTAAAGCCTTTTGAGGTTTAAAAAACACAGCTGCTAAATCTTTTTGATCACTTTTTAAAACATTTAAAGAAAATTTATTGAAGTTCTTGATAATTTCATGGCTTGATCCCTCTGCTCTAACAGCCATAACAACAAGTGGAGGATTAAATGAACCCTGAGTAACCCAACTTGCTGTAAATCCATTAATTTCATCCTTATTTTCATCTCTAACACCACAAATAAATAAACCGTGAGGAATTTTTCTTAATAAGACTTTTTTAGCTTCTAAATTTAATGCCATAATTAATTATAGTAATATTTTTATTTTAACTATTTTTTAGCTTTTTAATTATAAAATTGATATGAAAATACTCTATCCAGGTACTTTTGATCCATTAACTAATGGTCATTTGGATCTAATATCAAGATCAGAAAGAATTTTTGGTAATGTTATAGTGGGAGTACTTGAAAACACTTCAAAGAAGCCTACTTTTAGTCTAAAAAAAAGAATAGAACAAATAAGAAGCTCTGTAGATAAATTTAATAATGTGCAGGTTATTTCTTTTAATGGCTTAACTGTAGATTGTGCTAGAAAGTTTAATGCAGATTTAATATTAAGGGGATTGAGAGCCATGAGTGATTTTGAATATGAATTACAAATAGCTCATACTAATAGGTCTCTAAATAAAAGTATTGAAACAATATTTCTATCAACCGACACAAATTTCAGTTTTTTAAGTAGTTCTCTTGTCAAAGAAGTCGCAAAATTTAATGGTGAAATTAAACATATGGTTCCTCCTTCTGTTGAGGAAGATCTAAGAAATTATTTTAAGTAGTTTATCTACAATTATCGTATTCATTAACTTTACTTAAAATACTAAAAACTTTGTTTTTGTCTATTTTACGAGAATTTTGAATAATACTTAATGATAAAATATCATCTTTTTTATATAAATAGCCTGAAAGAGCAAATACATTGGATAACGTACCTGTTTTTCCAAAAAACTTTCCAATTAATTTTCTATCATTTTTAACATTACCTAAAGTACCTCTTACTCCATAAATTGATAACGAAGAACTAAAATAATTATAATTATTATTAAATGTCATTTTATGTAATAGCGATGCAACTAAATTTGTAGTAACTCTATTTTTTCTAGATAAACCACTTGCGTCATATATAGAACTATTTTGAACAGGGAGACCTTTATATTTTAACCATTTATAAATTTTATTATATTCATTTTCATTCCAGGTATTTGAAGAATTTTTATAAAGAGATTCAGCAGTATAATTATGACTTTCAGCATTAGCTAATGTTATTAAAGATAAAATATTATTAGATTTATGAAACTTAAATAATTTTAAATTTCTCTTATAAACATTTTTATTATCTAAAATATCTACAGTCACCGTCGAGTTAGGATAAATATTTTGAAGATGATCTAATATTTTATTACTTATAAAATTAATATTTATATATTTAGAGGAATTACTGTTAACTGCTAATTTCGTTATTGGTGAACCATATGAAAATAATTTATCATTCTTTGACCAACCATCAGGCCATGAAGCATTTTTATTAATTTCTAATAAATATAACTTAATTGATTTACTATATTTGATATTTTCTACTAACTTTAATAAATCATTTAATAATAAATCAGGATCTCCGCTTCCTGACAAATAATAATTATTTTTTTTATCGATATAAAGTGATGTTTTAAGTGAACTTTCAATATTACTATTATTAAAAACAAAAGAAGTTGATAGAAGTTTTTGGTTTGAAGCAGGGATTCTTAAATTTTTTGAATTATGTTCAAATATTATGAACCCTTTTTTATCAATAATTGACACACTATATGTATCATCAAGATAATTTTTTAACCCAGAATAATAGTCATTGCAATCTCTCTTTGTAATAAATGAAATTGGTAAATTAAAGTATAAGTTATTTAAAATTTTTAATTTTCTAGAATAAATTATTGATTTAAAAAAATATATTAAAGATATAAATATTAATAAAGGAAAAACCATTAAATATATTTTCTTATAAAAATTCATGAAACTATAAATTCATAAATATTGTTTCGTTATCTGGTTTATTTTCGAAATCTTTGACAAAGAAATATTTACTATCTTTTTCCTTAAATAAGGCCCAATTATTTGGAAAAATATGCATCAATGCTGATTGATTTAAAGGTTGAATAAAGTATATATTTTCCCAGGTTTTTACAAAGTTCTTTCTTCTTTCCCTAATAATATTTCCTATACCAATATTAGCATCCTCAAATTTTGGATTTAGTGAGAAATGTTTTCCTTTAAAATTTTCACACATAGGTTCAAATGTATCAAAATCATATGGTTGGGGAAGCATCGATATTAAAATGGAATCAACATCAGATATATATTTTGAATCATTAAAAGATTTAAAAGTAAATATATTATCCTTAATATTATTAAAGTCTCTTTGAGCCAAAGCCACTGCGCCAGGATCAGCATATGTTAAATAAACATTATTGCTTTTTGCTAACTTATTAAATATTCTTAAACCTATTCTATTAAATTTGATTCCTTCAAATCTAAACTCTATAGTGAACCTTAAATTATTTGAATTAATATTTGCTTGTAATGCATCCTCCATATCTTCACAAGCTTTATTCAAATCATAAGGTAGTTTATACATAATATTTTGTTAGAAAATATCTATACACTTTATAAGTAAGTTATAGAATTTGTCTATTTCTTCAAAGCTATTTTTATCTCCAAAGCTTAATCTAATATTTGAAAATAGTTTATTTTCACTTTTTCCAGTTTTCATTAAAACGATACTAGGTTTTTTACTAGAGCTTGAACAAGAACTACCGCTACTAATTGCAATATTATTTTCTGACATATAATTAACAACTTTATAAGCCTTTATAGGAATAAAATTTTTGTTACTTAAAATAAAAGATATATGATTTGGAAGTCTATTTTCAAGACTTCCAGTAATTTCTATAAATTTATTTTCTTTTAACTTATCTAAGAGATATTCACTTAATTTGATAGTACTATTATTTTTAAACTTAAATTTATTATTTTCATATTTAATTTCTCCTTTTATATTTTTCAATGCTTCATATATTCCTCCTATTAATGGTAATGGTTGTGTTCCTTGTCTAATTGAATACTCTTGAGTAAGAGAAATATCATTATTTATTAGTATATTTCTAGAATCTTTTCTTGTAAAAAGTAAACCAACACCTTTTGGTCCTCCAAATTTATGTGCTGATAAACTCAAAAAATCGCAATTTAACTTAGACCAATCAAAAATTCCGTTACTTATTATTTGAGTTCCATCAATATGAAATAAAATATTTTTTTGTTTACATATTTTTCCAATATATTGAATAGGTTGAAGAGTACCTATTTCGCTTTGACCCCAAATAATTGAAACTAATTTAGTTTTATTATTAATATATTCTTCAATTTTTTCAATTTTTATAGTTCCATCTAAATTAACCTCCCATTCATCAACAATCCATCCCTTCCTTTTTAGAATATTTGAGGCAATTATTGAAGCTTGATGTTCAACAGCTGAAATTGTTAAATTTGCAGGAATATATTTATCACAAACTTTATTAAAAACAATTGAAATAGATTCTGAGGAACCAGATGTAAAGATAATATCTTCATTGAAGGCATTAAAAATTTGAGCTATTTTAAGTCTTAGAGATTCTAATTCAATTGAGCATTCAATTCCAAATTTATACGTAGATGATACATTTCCCCAATAATTTTTATTAGAGTTAATTATCTTATCTAATACATTTTTGGATAAGGGTGTTGTAGAAGCATGATCAAAGTAAATAAAATCAAAAGTCATTAAATTAAATCAATAGATCCACTAAATATTTTTTCTGCTCCTCCTGTCATAAGAACCTCTTCATCTTTATCAGCCCAATCAATTATAAGATTACCACCAGGTAATTGAATTTCTGTTCTTGAATTACAAAATCCTAATTTAAAAGCTGCAACATGAATTGCACATGCTCCAGTACCACATGCAAGTGTAGAACCTGCTCCTCTTTCCCATACTTTAACTTTTATATTACTGGAGCCTAATATCTTACAAAAATGTACATTTGTTTTCTCTGGAAATAATAAATTAGTTTCAAAAACAGGTCCTAACTTTTCATGAGATAATTGATCCAGGTCATTCACAAAAAAAATCAAATGTGGATTGCCCATACCGACAGCATAGCCTAAGCAAGAAAATTCTTTATAGTTAAATTTAAAAGAAGGTAAATCTTTTTCAAAATTATTTATTTTAGTTGGTATTTGGTGATTGTTTAAAATTGGTTTACCCATTTTTACAGTTATTTGTCCATCAACAAATCTACCAATTTTTAATCCAGCTTTAGTTTCAATTTTAAAAACATGATCATTAAAATTATTTGTGCTTTGATCACTTAAATATTTTATTAAACATCTAATACCATTTCCACACATTTCTGCTTCAGAATCATCAGAATTATATATAATCATTTTTGCATCATTATTATAATCATCGGTATTAGCAATAAAAATTACACCATCCGCGCCTATTCCATATTGCCTTTGACATAAATTACTAATTTTAAATAATTTATTTGAGAGAAAGATCTCCAAAATTTCATTATTTCGAGAATCAATTATTATAAAATCATTTCCATTGCCATGGTACTTTTCAAAATTAATTCTTTTCATAAATAATTTGTTTATAAATCAATTTTAATAAATAAATAGATTATTTACATTTATTTCATTTATGTAGAATGATAATAAGGTTAATTTTTAATAAGATAAAAAGTGAGTGATTTATTAAATACTAATTCTTTTATGGATAAAATATATCAGCCAAAATCATTTGAGGGGAAATGGCAAAAAAAATGGCAAGAAAATAAGCTATATAAAACTCAAGAAACAAATAACGAGAAATTTTATGCATTATCTATGTTCCCTTATCCTTCAGGGAATTTACATATGGGACATGTTAGGAACTATGTTATAACAGATTTAATTGCTAGATATCAAAAGTTAAAAGGGAAAGATGTACTTCATCCAATGGGTTGGGATGCTTTTGGCTTACCTGCAGAAAATGCAGCCATAGAAAGAGGAATTGACCCTAAAATATGGACGAAAGAAAACATCTCTCATATGAAATCTCAACTAGATGAATTAGGTCTTTCAGTTGATTGGGATAGAGAATTAGCTACCTGTGATGAGGATTATTATAAATGGACTCAATTTCTATTCTTAGAATTATATAAATCTGATCTTGTCTATCAAAAGGAATCTGAAGTTAATTGGGACCCTATAGATAATACAGTTTTAGCCAATGAGCAAGTTGATTCTGAAGGTAAATCTTGGAGATCTGGAGCTACTGTACAAAAAAGATTACTTAAACAATGGTTTTTAAAAATAACAAATTACGCAGATGAACTTTTACTTGATTTAGATAAATTAACGTTTTGGCCAGAACGGGTCAAAGTAATGCAGGAAAATTGGATAGGTAAATCTATTGGTAATAATATAAATTTTAAAATTGACCAAATTAGCAATCAAACAATTGAAGTTTTCACAACAAGAATCGATACGTTATTTGGAGTGACATATCTAGCTATTTCCTTAAACCATAAATTAACAAATTTAATTAATGATGAAATAATAATTAATAAAATTAAAAACCTAGAAAAAGATTTAAATAATAACAGAAAAAATAAATTTAATGATAAGGATAAGCTTGGTTTTGACAGTGGTTTTAGAGCTATTAATCCAATTAATAACGAAAAAATTCCTATTTGGATAGCAAGTTATGTATTAGATGAATATGGAACTGGAGCCGTTATGGGAGTGCCTGCACATGATCAAAGAGATTTTGAATTTGCCACGATAAATTCAATCCGAATTAAAGAAGTTATCCATAATAAAAGTGAAGATAATAATTACAACAAGAATGAGTGTGCTTATGAAGGAAGTGGTTTTTTAATTAACTCTGAAGAATTTAACGGAATTTCAAATACTGATGCAAAATTAAAAATATCTGAAAAAGGTATAACCCAAGGATGGGCAAAAAATATTGTCCAATACAAATTAAGAGATTGGTTGATTTCTAGACAAAGATTTTGGGGTTGCCCAATTCCTATAATTAATTGTCCAAGATGTGGTTCAATTCCTCTTGAAAAAGATGATATACCTATAAAATTACCAACTGAATTAAAGATTCAAGCTAATAAGATTAACTCATTAAATGAGTCTCGAAATTGGCTAGAAATTAAATGTCCAAAATGTGGAACTCAATCAAAACGAGAAACTGATACTATGGATACTTTTATGTGTTCCTCTTGGTATTTTCTAAGATTTCCTTGTTCTAATTTAAAGGATAGGCCTTTTTCAAAAGAAAAAATAAATAAATGGTTACCTGTTGATCAATATGTTGGAGGAGTGGAGCATGCAATTTTACATTTACTTTATGCGAGATTTTTAACAAAGGCATTACGAGATAATAAATTATTTAATATTGATGAGCCATTTAAAAAACTATTAACACAAGGAATGGTTCAATCTATCTCTTATAAAAATAAAAAGACTGGCAAGTATCTAGCATCTTCTCAAATTGATGATCTTAAGAATCCTATCGATCCAGTTGATAATTCTAAACTGGAAATCACCTTTGAAAAGATGTCTAAATCTAAACTAAATGGAATCGACCCTAAGACTGTAATTGATAAATATGGAGCTGATACTGCAAGAATGTTTATACTTTTTAAAGCACCTCCAGAAAAAGATTTAGAATGGGGAGATTCTGATGTTGAAGGTCAATTTAGATTTCTCTCAAGAATATGGAAGTTCTTTTATGAATACTTAACTAAAGAAAAGATAAAGAATGAAGAAATAACTAATTCTTTAAGTAAAAAGAATATTTTGAGATCTATGAATATAGCTATACGAGAAATCTCAAGAGATATTGAAAGGAATCAATTTAATACTGCCATCTCAGAATTAATGAAATTTTATAATGCAATATTAGAAGATTTTTATAAAATAGATTCTGAATTTAAACTAATTATACTTAAAAATTTTTGCATACTTTTAGCACCATTTGCACCACATATTTCCGAAGAACTTTGGTCAATAATGGGCTATAGTGAATCAGTTCATAAAGAGAAATGGCCAAAATACGATAAATCTACAATAATTAAAGATTCCTATGAGTTGGTAATACAAATAAATGGCAAAGTTAGAGATAAACTTACAATTGCTAATGAGGCATCTGAATCTGAAATAAAAGAATTAAGTTTAAAAAGAGAAAATGTTAAGAAATGGCTTTTAAATAAGGAAATTAAAAAATTTATTATTGTTAAAGGAAAAATTATTAATATTGTAATTAATAAATAATTATATTTTCTTGAAAAAAAGTGAATCAGGTTTGGACCAATCTCCAATAACAGAATAAAAGTTATTTTTGAAACACATTTGCCTAAGAATTAAAAATATTGTTTCTTTATCAGAATTATTTAGTAAAACATTAATTTGAGATAGTGATAATTTATTTCCTTCATCAAGCAATATTTTTATTTTTTGTTGTAGGTAAATAACATCAGAGGCAGCCTTTTTTCCTGCCTCTACACCAGGTTGATCATAAGCATTAATATTAATAATCTCAGCATAAAAGGAAACTGCTCTTTCGAATAAAGCTATCAATGCTCCGAGAGAGAAGCAATTTAATTTTTCTAATGTAATTGAAACACTCTGTCTACCTTCATTAGACAATGCTAATCGCGTTCCTTGAAAGAATCCTGATAAATATGTTTTAGGATCCTCTAAATCATATATTTTTAAATTTTCTGGAGTATCCAATAATTCAATAAAAATACAGAAAAAATTATCTATACCATCTCTTAATTGTTGAACATAAGCATGTTGATCGGTAGAACCCTTATTACCAAAAACGGAGATACCTTGATGTACTGTTTTCCCGGATCTATCTGTTTTTTTACCTAGTGACTCCATAACTAATTGTTGAAGATATTTGCTAAAAACCTGTAGCCTATCTCTATATGGAAGTACTACCATATCTCTTTTACCAATACCCTCGCCGCAGAAAAACCAAGATAAAGCTAATAATGCAGAAGGATTGTTTGCTACATTTTTAGTTCTAGTTAACTCATCCATTTTTGATGAACCTTGTAGAAAATCATCTATACTCTCATCAATAAGTACCAAAGGTAATAAACCTACAGAGCTTGTTATGCTAGTTCTACCTCCAACCCAATCAGGGAGATCAAAAATACGAAGCCATTTTTCAGCTTTTGCTTTTTGATATAAGTTACTTCCAGACATAGTTATAGCAATTGCTTGTGAAGGCCAATTAATTCCTTTATCTTCTAAATTTCTTCTTATTATTTCCATAGATAATCTTGGCTCAGGTGTACCTCCAGATTTACTAACAACAACAAATAAAGTACATGATAATTTATCTTCTAATTCAATTAATTTTTCATTTATTAAATTAGGATCAATATTATCAACGAATGAAAAATTTAATCCTTTATGTTTCTTTTGAAGAGATTCAGTTATTAATAATGGTCCAAGACTACTTCCACCAATACCTATCCATAGAACATCTGTAAACTTCTGACCATAATTATTTACTAAATTACCACTTATTATATCTTTTCCAAATTCTTTAACTTTTAAAATTTCATTATCAATACCCTCTTTAATTTGATTAGTAGGTGATATTGAAGAATTTCTCAACCAGTAGTGACCAACCATTCTATTCTCATTAACATTAGATATTGCTCCAGCTTCCAAATCATCTAAAGATTTAAAAACCTTTATAAATTCATTACTCATATCTTCAAAACTTTTTTGATTAAAATTAACTTTACTTATGTCTAGCCAAATATTTATAGATTTTTCAAACCATAAAAATTTTGAAAATTTACTCCAATCATCTAAATTATTATTATCGATAGAAGTATCTGATCTATTCATGAGTTATTTTTTAAATATTATATCTACTAATATAGTTTGAAATTAATAAATCATAAATATATTTATTAATGTTATTGAGAATAACTCGAAAAGTTTTTGTATAAGGATATTTATAATTTTTAATTTCTATTTATAAAAATTGAATTACCATTGCATTAACAATCTAAAAGAATTGGAACACTTTACGAATTACCTAATTTCTCCTGGAATACAAAAATATAATAAATTCTCTCCAAAATTAAGAATTGGGGTTTTAGCCTCTGGGGAAGGTACTAATTTTCAAGTCTTAATAGATTTATCTAAAAAAAATAAATTTGATATAGAAATTATAACTTTGATTTGCAATAAGAAGAATGCTGGGTGTATAAAGAGAGCTCAAGAATTTAATATTCCATATAAAATAATCAATGAATCAAATTTTTCAAATAAAAATGATTTTGAGGATGAAATAATTAGTAATTTAAAGTCAAATAATGTTGAATTAGTAGTAATGGCAGGATGGATGAAAATAGTCTCGGAAAAATTTGTAAATTCCTTCAAGAATAAAATAATAAATATTCATCCTTCACTTTTACCCTCTTATAAAGGAATGAGCCCCGTTAAAGATGCATTAGCAAAAAAAGCTCTCATAACTGGATGTACTGTACATTTTGTTGAAAAAGAAGTTGATAGTGGAGATTTAATAATTCAAGGGGCTGTAAAAATTGAGTCAAAAGATAATTTGGAAAGTCTTACAAAAAAAATTCATTCTTTGGAACACAAGATTCTTCCTCAAGCCATATCGAAAGCTGGCCAAAGAATAAGGGAATCATTTATGGATAAAAATTAATTAAATCTAATCCATTATGCGCAGATTGCCCTGATATCAAATTAAGATTTTGGACAGCTTGACCAGCTTGTCCCTTAAGAAGATTATCTAAAGTAGATAAAAATATTATTCGTCCATTCCGTCTATCTACATTAATTGAAATGTAAATATCATTAGTATTACGAGTCCATTTTGTTGAAGGGTAAACTCCAACAGGAAGAATTTTTATATTTGTATAATTTCTATAAAAATTATCAAGTAATATTTTACAGTCATCTGCTGTTAAACCAGGGTCTTTAAGCCTACCGTAAATAGTAGTAAACATTCCTCTAACCACTGGGACTAGATGAGGTGTAAATTGTAACTGAATCTTATCACCTGAAACAAATCCTAGGATTTGTTCCATTTCAGAAATATGTCTATGATTTATTAGTCCATAAGCTTTTATTCCTTCACTAGCTTCGGAGAAGAGTAAATCCTCTTTCGGATTTCTTCCGCCACCTGAAAGTCCGCTTTTAGAATCTATAATAATTCCTTCATTTTCTATAATACCCTGTGATAGAAATGGGGCTAATGGTATCAAAGCAGATGTTGGGTAGCAACCAGGACAGGCTACAATTTTAGCCTTGGTAATTTCCTTATCGAAAAGTTCAGTGATACCATAAACTGCTTCGCTACACAATTTATAATCATTACGTTTATAAATAGAGGATTCTTTTGAATAAATTTCTTTCCACTTGTCAAGGGATTTATACCTGTAGTCTGCTGAAAGATCAATTATCCTAATCCCTCTTTCAATGAGATGGGGCGTTATAGTAGATGAAATGCCGCTTGGAAGACTTAGTAAAGCAATATCACACTTTTCTGATATTTCCTCTATTGATATTTTTTCTATATAGGGATCATTTTTTATACTTATAAAAGGAAAAATATCATTCCATTTACGACCAGCATTTTTATCGCCGCCTAAAAAAGAAATATTATAATTTTTGTTTCCTTTTAAAAGGTTTACTAATTGTAAACCTCCGTAACCTGCAGCACCAACTATTGCAACATTCATTTCTCTTTGATGACTAGTGTGATATAGGATTATATAGTATTAAAATTGTTAAAAACAAGAACACTTTCTTTATAATGCAATGAATAATGAAAGAAACAAGTACCAAATCAAATAATAAAGCAAATTCAAACGAGAAAGAAAATCTAAAAATAGAGTTTGATCAGATAACTGATGCTCTTGCTGCGATAAGAAATGGAGAATGTGTAATAGTAGTTGATGATGAAAGGAGAGAAAATGAAGGTGATTTAATATGTGCAGCACAATTTGCCACACCTCAACAGATTAATTTTATGGCTACTGAAGGAAGGGGATTAATTTGCTTGGCAATGCAGGGAGATAAATTAGATAAATTAGATCTTCCGTTGATGGTTGATAGAAATACTGACTCAAACCAAACTGCATTCACTGTCTCAATAGATGCTGGTCCAGAATTTAATGTATCTACAGGAATCTCAGCTGAAGATAGAGCAAAAACAATACAAGTTGCTATTAACCCTAATACAAATCCTGATGATTTAAGAAGGCCTGGTCATGTTTTTCCATTAAGAGCTAAAAATGGTGGCGTTTTAAAAAGAGCAGGTCATACAGAAGCGGCTGTAGATTTAGCTTTGCTATCTGGTCTATACCCTGCAGGCGTTATTTGTGAGATTCAAAATCAAGATGGATCAATGTCAAGATTACCCGAACTTCGAGAATATGCAAAGCAATGGGGCATGAAATTAATATCAATAGCAGATTTAATTAGATATCGATCTGAGAATGAAAGATTTGTATTCAGAAAATCTGACGCAGATTTACCAAGCATTTTTGGTAACTTCAAAGCTTATGGCTATGTTAATGAATTAGATGGATCAGAACATGTTGCATTAGTTAAGAAAAAGAACAAGACTTTAAGTGAACCTGTTCTCGTTAGGATGCACTCGGAATGTTTAACTGGAGATGCCTTCGGATCATTAAGATGTGATTGCAGACCACAGTTAGAAGCAGCTTTATCAAGGATTGAGAAAGAAGAGGAGGGTGTTGTAGTCTATTTAAGACAAGAAGGTAGGGGTATAGGTTTAATAAACAAACTAAAAGCATATAGTCTTCAAGATGGAGGATTAGACACGGTTGAAGCTAATGAGAAGCTCGGATTTCCTGCAGATTTAAGAAATTATGGAGTTGGTGCTCAAATTCTCACTGATTTAGGAATTAAAAAACTTAAACTACTCACTAATAATCCAAGAAAGATAGCCGGATTAGGAGGTTATGGAATAGAAGTGGTAAGTAGAGTTCCACTTGTTATTTGCCCTGGAGATCATAATGCCGAATATTTGAATGTTAAAAGAACAAAACTAGGGCACTTATTAGATGAAGATAATTTAGAAAGTTCCTATGTAGAGCCATTTATCGCGATATTCCTAGATGGAGAATATAAATCAAAAGAGCTTGTCTCTATAAAAAATAAACTTAATAATTTCTGCGAATTAAATGAGATAAAAGTTAAACTAGAGAGTAATCCAAGACTTTTAGCTATATGGAATAGACCAAAATTGGTATGGAGAATAGTTCATAAAAGTGAAAGAGATAATAAATCGATTAATAATAATGAAATAAAAAAAATAGAAGAATTTATTCAAACTCTTTCAAAATTAAAAAAAAGTAATAAAGTTGGATTAATAGTTTCTAAAAATATTGAACAAGCACTACATCCAACGAATAATATATCCATCAACACAACACTTTTTACTGAAAAGAATGAAACATTGTATGCTTCAACTAGAAAATTCAACTTAGATAAAGTTCCATTTAGTATTATTTATAAAAAAATTTAATTTAGATAAGCCTTAATAATTTTTGAACCATTTTTTAGTTTAAGAACTGTTTCCATATCATTTGTTTTACCAAAAACAGTATGTACACCATCTAAGTGAGGTTGTGGTTCAAAAACAATAAAAAATTGACTCCCACCAGTATCCTTTCCTGCATGCGCCATTGAAAGAGAACCTACTAAGTGCTTATTTGAATTAATTTCACACTTTATCTTATAACCTGGACCACCAGTTCCTGGCATACCAGAAGCACCTGTTCTTGTATTGGGACATCCTCCTTGAGCCATAAAACCAGGTATGACTCTGTGAAAAGATAAACCGTCATAAAAACCATCCTTTACAAGGTTTTTAAAGTTTTCGACAGTATTGGGAGCATCTTGAGGATATAATTCAAAAATTATATTCCCAGCATCAGTCTCAAAAGTAGCTTTAGACATTTGTGCAAATATTTATTGCAGTCTATTACATCAAATAATATTTAGAGAAGTTTCTCTAAGTTTTTTTTAATTAAATCAAGATCAACATTTTTAGATTGATCCTTGTCATCCCAATTATCGATATCTAAGTTTTTGGGAGGAGGAGAAATTAATAATCTATCTTCAATTGTTTTTGGTACAAAATTCTTCTTTACTAAACGAGTTTCATAATCACATTGATTGCAGAAACTAATAATTTCTTCGTAATTTACTGCTTCAACCGATGGAGTTGGGAAATCTTGTGCTTCCAAAAGGCCTACATATCTCTTAGCATCATCCTTATCTTCAAACATTAAAACGATTGTTCTTCCTTTAAGTTCAATAGAATGTATACCTTCATTTTTGGAATTTGGATTATAGAGTAATACAAAAATTTTCATAGGTATTAAATAATTTTTAATAATTTAAGTCTCTACAATAGATAACTCTTGTAATCTAGAGTATAAAGCTATTTCTTCATCATTAATGTTAGCTGGAATAACAACAACTATTTCAACATATTGATCACCAATATCATTTCCATAAACCAATCCTCTTCCCTTAAGTCTAAGTAATCTTCCTGTAGAAGATTTAGGGGGAACTTGCAGAGTAACAATTCCATCGAGAGTAGGAACGTCAACTGCACATCCTAAAAGAGCATCAGGCGGAAATAATTCTAATTTATATAAAACTCTAAGGCCATCAATTCTTAAACCGTCTTCTGTTTGAACTTTCAATTGTAAATAGTGATCTTTGCCACCTTTAGCAATATTATCTAATCGCAACCTCCAACCATCTCCTGCGAATGGTGGTGTATCAACTTCTACGACAGTATTATCTTCAAGTTGAATTAATATTGAAGTACCATGTAAGGCCTCTTCTGGAGACAATTCAATTATTGTCTCCACATCATTATGAGTTTTAACAGGAGGTGGTTCAACAGGAGATCTTGCTGGATAATCATATTTTTCATATTCTTCTTCAAATAAGTCCTCAGCTTCTAAATCAGATGTATATTCATCTTCATAATCTGATTTATAACTTCTATCATATCCAAATATTGTTTCCAAATATTCTTCAAAATCTGGAAATCCCGTCTCAAAATTATGAAAATTATTAGCAATATCATTTGAATCATTTTCATTAATTAAGGAACTTTTCTTAGGATCACGTAAATACTCATAAGCTTCATTTATAAGCTTAAATCTTTCTTCAGCATT
>CEVF01077093.1_pt1 | contig 14961 bp, 11 predicted proteins | sample 356441 | NCBI WGS metagenome assembly CEVF01 (sample SAMEA2622765, study PRJEB7988) | marine metagenome | biome: marine biome (ENVO:00000447); feature: surface water layer (ENVO:00002042); material: "saline water (ENVO:00002010), including plankton (ENVO:xxxxxxxx)" | depth 5 m
TCATCGTCGATGTCCACCACATCGGGCACGCCGTCACCATCGGTGTCCTTACATATTTGAGGTGCTATCTGTAAAGAAATTAGATTGTCTACATTAGTGTTGGTTGTAAAAAATGTTATTTCGGTAACCGCGGAAAGCGAGTTCCAGACATATTCTTCATCATTAAATATGTCTTCGTGTGTAGTGTTTTCGACGAAATAGGTGTCTTCTTCATTACCGCTTACAATTCCATCTGGAACATCGGTCACTAGATTATACAAAACTCCATCATTGGCCACTATGCCATCCCTACCCATGGCAGCAACTTTTATCGAATGGCCCGCTTTCACAAAAACAGGAACAGTTCCTGAAAATGAAAAAGTAATGGGAAACCCATTTCTAACCACGAAAATCCCTTCACCATGAACACTAGCACCGGTTACATCAACTATAATGCTTCCTGACTCAAGTCCAAATTTTGCGCTTAAATCTACACTTCCGGCCAAAGCTCCCGAAAAATTTGCTGATGTAAAACCAAAGTCTGAAGGGGTGATCCTTCCAAAAACCAATGGGTCACATTCAGAAGTATCCAAAATACCATCCCCATCGGCATCAATATCATAGTCATCAAAAATGCCATCACCATGTGTATCAATGTCTGTGGCAGGACCGTATGGTGACAATGAATCGAATGAAACCAGAAGCCATAAAAAAGTAAGACATAAAACAAAGAAAGAAAAAGAAGAAACCTTCTTTAAAAGGCCCAAAAAAGTAATTTTTTCCATAAATGATAGTTTTCAGGTAAACGTATCACCATGGCTTTGTAGGCTTTCAAGGTTTAAGAATATGGGGCTTTGCTTAAACTGGTGCAAGATATGGCATTAAAACTATATGCCAAACCTTATACATATTTACTTTTTAAATCAGTTAAATCCTATTTTATTCGATAAAAGGTCTAAGGATTCTTCCCATCTGCCATCTATGTACATACGTTGAACCTCCTTGCCTTGGACTTCCTGAAAATCAAAAACTTGTACAATATTCCTCTTTAACATTGGTACCAAGAAGAACTGGCGACCATTAGCTTTTCGAAAAGCATTCCAAAATCGTTGTATTTGCCCTATTTTTGCCCAAATTTTTTGCATGGATTTTGAAAAGGAAATTGCCCGAAGGAGAACTTTCGGAATCATTTCGCACCCCGATGCCGGTAAAACTACCCTGACCGAAAAATTGCTGCTGTTCGGAGGCGCCATTCAAGAGGCGGGGGCCGTAAAAAACAACAAAATAAAAAAATCGGCCACCAGCGACTTCATGGAAATTGAGCGACAAAGGGGCATTTCTGTGGCAACGTCGGTACTCGCATTTTTATATAAAAATTTCAAAATCAACATTTTAGACACTCCTGGACACAAGGATTTCGCCGAAGACACCTTCAGAACCCTAACTGCTGTGGACAGCGTTATTGTGGTAATTGATGTGGCAAAAGGTGTTGAGGAACAGACCGAAAAATTGGTTGAAGTATGTCGAATGCGGAACATACCGATGATCGTTTTTATCAACAAACTGGATAGGGAAGGAAAAGATGCTTTTGACCTACTGGACGAGGTAGAGCAAAAGTTGGGGCTTTCGGTAACCCCATTGAGCTTTCCAATCGGAATGGGATACGATTTCAAGGGAATCTATAATATCTATGAGAAAAACATCAACCTGTTCAGTGGCAACAGCAAAAAAAATATTGAAGAAACCATTGCGTTTGATAATCTTGAAGACCCCGACTTAGAGAATATCATCGGGGAAACTGCTGCACAGACCCTACGTGAAAACCTTGAATTGGTCAAGGGGGTGTATCCTGAATTTGATAAGAAAGCTTATTTAGATGGAGCCTTGCAACCCGTCTTTTTTGGTTCGGCACTCAATAATTTTGGGGTACGGGAGCTGCTGGATTGCTTTGTTGAGATTGCGCCTGCGCCACGGCCAAAAAAAGCAGAAGAAAGACTGGTGAAGCCCAATGAAAAAGATTTTTCTGGCTTCGTATTTAAAATACATGCCAACATGGACCCCAAGCATAGAGACCGTCTGGCCTTTATCAAGGTGGTCTCAGGAACTTTTGAACGAAACAAACCTTATTTGCATGTCAGACTTGGCAAAAAACTCAAGTTTTCGAGTCCGAATGCTTTTTTTGCCGAGAAAAAAGAAATTGTCGATGTCTCATTTCCAGGAGATATCGTAGGCCTACACGATACAGGAAATTTTAAAATTGGCGATACACTCACTTCAGGTGAGGCACTGAATTATAGGGGCATACCCAATTTTTCCCCTGAACATTTCAGATATATCAACAACGCAGACCCGATGAAAGCCAAGCAATTGAACAAGGGCATTGACCAGTTGATGGACGAGGGGGTAGCCCAATTGTTCACACTTGAAATGAACGGGAGAAAGGTTATTGGAACTGTAGGAGCGCTTCAATACGAGGTGATTCAATATCGGCTGGAGCACGAATATGGGGCCAAATGCACCTATGAAAATTTTCCTGTATACAAAGCCTGTTGGGTAGATCCTGAAAGTGACAATGACGAGTTCAGGGAGTTCAAGCGTGTGAAGCAAAAATTTTTGGCAAAAGATAAAAGCGGACAGTTGGTGTTTTTAGCCGATTCGGCCTTCTCGTTACAAATGACCCAACAAAAATACCCGACCGTAAAGCTTCGCTTTACTTCAGAAAAAGAACTATAATATCTTTTTTCGTACTTTACTCTGGCATAACCAATAAAATTTACGATTATGACCAGTACTGTAGTTAAACCCCCAGCGTGGTTCTGGGTGGTGGGAATTATCGCCCTTCTTTGGAACTTAGTGGGCGTTTTCAATTATTTGAATCTTGCCTTTAATAAAACGGCTGTTGTAGAAGCATTGACCGAAGAACAGGGCGAACTGTTCACTTCCATCCCAGCATGGGCCACCGCAGCATTTGCCATTGCGGTATTTTCTGGGGCATTGGCGAGTATAGCACTCTTGCTTCGAAAAAAATGGGCCAAACCCTTATTCGTCCTTTCGTTGGTAGCGGCCGTGTTGCAGTTTATCAATTGGTTGTTCCTTCAAAATGCAGCAGAAGCTTTTGGTCCCCAAGCATATGTAACACCCGCCCTAGTGGTGGCAATCGGGGCATTTTTGATTTTCTTTGCCCAAAAAGGCATTCAAAAGGGTTGGTTGCGGTGACATGAAACAAAAAAACCCTGACTTGTGGTCAGGGTTTTTATTTTAAGCCTCCCCAGTTGGACCAAAATTGAGCGGAATTGGGGGCTGTTCATAATCCTTTATGGTGCCATGGGCCTGTTCAAAACGCACCACGTTGTCGTTAAGGGCCTTTAGAAACTTCTTGGCGTGCTGCGGCGTCAAAATAATCCTACTTTTGACCTTTGCTTTGGGTGTGCCCGGCATCATACTGATAAAATCCACTACAAACTCTGAGACTGAATGATTGATGATTGCCAAGTTGGAATATATTCCCTCGGCAGTTTTCTCATCAAGTTCTATGTTAATCTGCTTTTGCTTTTTCTCTTTATCAGCCATAAAATGGGTTATATAAGAAAACCCCGGTTTTTTAGGCCGGGGTCCGTTGTTTGTATCTAGAATTTAAATTCCTCTTTGCGGGCCATGATCTCATCATATTCTTCCTTGGAACCCACGATTATACTATCGTAGTCCCTCATCCCGGTACCGGCAGGAATCTTATGACCCACAATAACGTTCTCTTTCAATCCTTCAAGCGTGTCAACCTTACCGTTCACCGCTGCCTCGTTCAATACTTTGGTCGTCTCTTGGAAAGAGGCCGCAGAAATAAACGATTTGGTCTGCAATGATGCTCTGGTAATACCCTGAAGTACTGGAGTGGCAGTGGCTGCAATAGCATCCCTGGCAGTGACCAGTTGCTTGTCGGAGCGCTTGAGCAACGAGTTTTCGTCACGCAATTCACGTGCTGTAATGATCTGACCAGCTTTGAGGTTTTCTGATTCTCCTGGATCTTCAACCACCTTCTTGCCGAAAATCTCATCGTTTTCCTTGATAAAATCATCTTTGTGAACCAACTGGTTTTCTAAGAAGACAGTATCGCCCGGATCCTCTATTCGAACCTTTTGCATCATTTGTCTAACGACCACCTCAAAGTGCTTGTCGTTGATCTTTACACCTTGCAAACGGTATACCTCTTGAACTTCGTTTACCAAATACTGCTGTACGGCAGAAGGGCCTTTGATAGCCAAAATATCGTCAGGGGTAATCGACCCATCAGACAATGGCATGCCAGCACGAACGTAATCGTTCTCTTGCACCAGAATTTGGTTTGAAAGTTTGACCAAGTATTTCTTGACCTCACCCAGTTTAGACTCGATGATGATCTCACGGTTTCCTCTTTTGATCTTACCGAAAGATACCACGCCATCTATTTCTGAGACCACAGCCGGATTGGATGGGTTTCTAGCTTCGAACAGCTCGGTAACCCTTGGCAGACCACCTGTGATATCCCCTGCTTTTGCAGATTTACGCGGGATCTTGACCAAAATCTTACCTTCTTTGATCTTGTCACCATCGTTCACCATCAAGTGTGATCCAACGGGTAGGTTGTAAGAACGCAATACCTCTCCCTTACCATCTTTAATATGTAGGGTGGGGATCAATTTCTTGTTTCGAGATTCTGAGATTACCTTCTCTTGGAAACCAGTCTGCTCATCGATCTCAACTTGATAGGTAACACCTTGCTCAATGTTCTCATAGGCAATCTGACCTGTAAACTCAGATACGATTACACCATTATAGGGATCCCATTGGCAAATAACATCTCCTTTTTTGACTTTTGCCCCATTTTTGATGAACAGTTGCGAGCCATAAGGAATGTTGTTGGTGCTCAACGTTATACCGGTTTTCTGGTCAACAATCTTGATTTCAGTGGTTCGTGAAATCACGATGTTTGCCTTTTCGCCTTCGGTATTCTCTCCTTCGACAGTTCGCAAATCCTCGATTTCAGCGATACCATCATATTTGGCTTCCAACTTGTTGTCTTCAGAAATGTTTCCGGCGATACCCCCGACGTGGAACGTACGAAGCGTCAACTGTGTACCGGGCTCACCAATTGATTGGGCAGCGACCACACCCACGGCTTCACCGCGCTGCACCATTTTATTGGTGGCGAGGTTTCTTCCGTAACATTTGGCGCAGATACCCTTGGGTGCCTCACAGGTCAAAGCAGAGCGAACTTCGATTTTTTCGATAGGTGAAGCCTCTATTTTCGCTACATCGGCCTCTTTGATCTCTTGACCTGATTTCAGCAACAATTCTTCCGTCATTGGGTCATACACATCGTGTAGCGAAACCCTGCCCAGAATTCGTTCACCAAGTGTTTCGACTACCTCTTCGTTCTTTTTCAAGGCCTGTACCTCGATTCCCCTCAAAGTCTCACAATCTTCAATGGTCACGATCACATCTTGCGATACATCGACCAATCTTCGTGTCAGATATCCAGCATCTGCTGTCTTCAAGGCCGTATCGGCAAGACCTTTACGGGCACCGTGGGTCGAGATAAAGTATTCCAAAATGGACAATCCTTCCTTAAAGTTAGAAAGAATCGGGTTTTCGATAATCTCACCACCACCGGCCGTAGATTTCTTCGGTTTCGCCATTAGACCACGCATACCGGTCAACTGACGAATCTGTTCTTTAGAGCCCCTTGCACCAGAATCCAACATCATATAAACAGAGTTGAAACCTTGCTGGTCTTCACGAATTCGTTTCATCGCCAATTCGGTCAGCATGGCATTGGTAGAGGTCCAAACATCAATAACCTGGTTATACCTTTCATTATTTGTAATAAGACCCATGTTATAGTTGGCCATGATACCATCTACCTGCCGGTTGGCATCATCGATCATTTCTTGTTTCTCCTTTGGAATGATAATATCACCCAAGCTGAACGAAAGGCCTCCCTTGAAAGCGAATTCGTACCCCATGGTCTTGATTTTATCCAAGAACTCGGCGGTCGTCGGCACATCGGTAACGCTCAAAATCTTTCCGATAATGTTTCGAAGCGATTTTTTGTTCAGTACATCGTTGATAAAACCAGCATTCTCAGGTACCACAAGGTTGAACAATACCCTACCAACGGTGGTTTCGATTATTTGATAGACCAGTTCACCATCTTCATTGAAATCTTTGGCCCTTACCTTGATACAGGCATTCAGGTCAACCCTACCCTCGTTGAAGGCAATGACCACCTCTTCATCTGAATAGAAGGTCAATCCCTCACCCTTAACAGGGTGCTCTTTGGTAGACTTTCGCTCTTTGGTCATATAATAAAGACCCAAAACCATGTCTTGCGACGGCACGGTAATCGGTGAACCGTTCGCAGGGTTCAAAATATTCTGTGAGGCCAGCATCAACAACTGCGCCTCAAGAATGGCCTCAGGCCCCAACGGAAGGTGCACCGCCATTTGGTCACCATCGAAGTCGGCGTTAAAGGCCGTGCAAGCCAATGGGTGCAAACGAATTGCCTTCCCCTCGATCAATTTGGGCTGAAATGCCTGGATACCCAAACGGTGCAATGTGGGGGCCCTGTTCAACAATACAGGGTGGCCCTTGATAACGTTGTCAAGAATATCCCATACAACGGGCTCTTTTTTATCTATTATCTTTTTGGCAGATTTAACCGTCTTTACAATACCCCTTTCTATCAACTTTCGAATCACAAAGGGCTTGTACAGTTCTGCGGCCATATCTTTCGGAAGACCACATTCGTACAATTTCATTTCAGGGCCCACGACGATGACCGAACGTGCCGAATAATCAACACGTTTACCCAAAAGGTTCTGACGGAAACGCCCTTGCTTCCCTTTCAACGAATCTGAAAGTGACTTCAATGGCCTATTAGACTCGGTTTTCACGGCCGATGCCTTTCTGGTATTGTCGAACAACGAATCAACCGCCTCTTGAAGCATCCTCTTTTCATTTCTAAGGATGACTTCTGGCGCCTTGATTTCCATCAAGCGCTTCAAACGATTGTTTCTGATGATGACCCTTCTGTATAGGTCGTTCAGGTCAGAGGTCGCAAAACGGCCACCATCCAACGGAACCAAAGGTCTCAGTTCTGGTGGAATAACCGGTACGACCTTCATGATCATCCATTCTGGACGGTTCTCACGGTTTTCTTGTGCCTCACGGAAAGCCTCTACAACCTGAAGGCGTTTCAACGCCTCTGTCTTACGTTGTTTCGAGGTCTCGGTGTTGGCTTTGTGCCTCAACTCATATGAAAGCTCTTTGAGGTCTATTCTCGACAATAGGTCGATTAGACATTCTGCTCCCATCTTAGCGATGAACTTGTTGGGATCGGAATCTTCCAAATATTGGTTCTCTGCCGGCAAGGTCTCCAAAATGTTCAGATACTCTTCCTCAGTAAGGAAATCCATTTTTTTGATTTCCTCTCCTTCCGGACCTTTGGCGATACCCGGCTGAATGACCACATACCTTTCGTAGTAGATGATCATATCGAGCTTCTTGGATGGCAATCCAAGAAGGTATCCGATTTTGTTCGGCAACGACCTAAAATACCAGATGTGGGCCACGGGCACTACCAAGTTGATGTGTCCAACCCTATCTCTTCGCACCTTTTTCTCGGTCACCTCAACACCGCAACGGTCACAGACAATACCACGGTACCGTATACGTTTGTACTTGCCACAGGCACACTCGTAATCTTTCACCGGACCGAAGATACGCTCGCAAAACAAACCGTCTCGTTCGGGCTTGTGCGTTCGGTAGTTGATGGTTTCAGGCTTCAAAACCTCTCCTCGCGATTCAGCCAAGATTGCCTCTGGCGATGCAAGACCTATTGAAATTTTGTTAAACCTCTTTGGCGTATTAATATCTTTAATTCTTGCCATAATAGTATGGTGATAGCTTTAAATACTTGTTCAATAATGTTCTTATTCTTCCAACCTGATGTCTAGACCCAATCCTTTGAGTTCATGCATCAATACGTTGAAAGATTCTGGCAATCCAGGTTCTGGCATGCTTTCTCCTTTGACAATGGCTTCGTAGGTTTTGGCCCTACCGATCACGTCATCAGATTTCACGGTCAACAATTCACGAAGGGTCGATGAAGCGCCGTAGGCTTCCAATGCCCATACCTCCATCTCACCGAAACGCTGGCCACCGAACTGTGCCTTACCACCCAATGGCTGTTGCGTGATAAGTGAGTACGGCCCAATAGACCTAGCGTGCATCTTGTCATCGACCATGTGGCCCAGTTTCAACATGTAAATGACCCCAACGGTTGCTGGTTGGTCAAAACGCTCACCAGTGCCCCCATCGTAGAGATAGGTGTGGCCGAACCTTGGTACGCCGGCCTCATCGGTATATCCGTTGATTTCGTCCAATGTTGCACCGTCAAAAATCGGGGTGGCAAACTTCTTGTCGAGTTTTTGCCCCGCCCAGCCAAGTACTGTCTCGTAAATCTGGCCAATGTTCATACGCGATGGTACGCCCAGTGGGTTCAAGACAATGTCAACAGGTGTTCCATCTTCCAAGAAAGGCATGTCTTCTTGGCGAACGATACGGGCCACGATACCCTTGTTACCATGACGACCCGCCATTTTATCTCCCACCTTCAACTTACGTTTCTTGGCAATGTACACTTTGGCCAACTTCATGATTCCTGCAGGTAGTTCATCACCCACTGAAATCGTGAACTTGTCTCTTCTTAGGTTACCCTGAAGGTCGTTCAACTTAATTTTATAGTTGTGCAACAAATCGTTGACCAAAGCATTGGTTTTCTCATCCGTTGTCCAGCTACCGCTCACCAAATGTGCAAAGTCATCAACTGAATTGAGCATCTTGATAGTGTACTTCTTGCCTTTTGGAAGCACCTCTTCACCTAAATCGTTCTGAACGCCCTGTGAAGTTTTACCATTGACGAGCTCAAAGAGTTTCTTTACAAGAACATCTTTCAACTGCTGGAACTTCACCTCATAGTCCATCTCCAATCTGGCAATGGCCTCTTTGTCTTCTGAACGTTTTCTCTTATCCTTGATAGACCTTGAGAACAGCTTTTTGTCGATCACCACACCGTTCAACGATGGTGGTGCCTTCAAAGAAGCATCTTTCACATCACCGGCCTTGTCACCAAAGATGGCACGTAGCAGTTTTTCTTCAGGTGTAGGATCTGATTCCCCTTTAGGTGTGATCTTTCCTATTAGGATATCACCTGGTTTTACCTCTGCACCCACACGGATCATACCGTATTCGTCAAGGTCTTTTGTGGCCTCTTCTGATACATTCGGTATATCGTTGGTCAATTCTTCGGCACCCAATTTGGTATCGCGAACCTCCAAGGCATATTCATCGATATGGATAGAGGTAAAGATATCTTCACGAACCACTTTTTCAGAAATCACGATGGCATCCTCAAAGTTGTACCCTTTCCATGGCATAAAGGCCACTTTTAGGTTTCTACCAAGGGCCAGCTCGCCTTTCTGCGTGGCGTATCCTTCGCATAGTACCTGGCCTCTTTTTACCTTGTCGCCCTTTCTTACGATCGGCTTAAGGTTGATACAGGTGCCTTGGTTCGTTTTTCTGAATTTTACAAGTTCGTAGGTTTTCGAATCGTCATCGAAGCTAACCAATCGCTCTTCATCAGACCTATCGTACTTGATGATTATTTTGTGCGAATCGACATATTCGACCACTCCATCGCCTTCTGCATTGATCAATACCCTAGAATCAGTGGCTACTTGTCGTTCCAGTCCTGTACCCACAATAGGAGACTCAGGCCTCAACAACGGTACAGCTTGGCGCATCATGTTAGACCCCATCAGGGCACGGTTTGCATCATCGTGTTCCAAGAATGGGATAAGCGATGCCGAAATGGATGCAATCTGGTTGGGGGCCACGTCGGTGTAATTGACCTCTTTTGGGTCTACCACCGGAAAATCGCCCTCTTCCCTTGCAATTACCTTGTCTTGGTCAATGGTACCATCACTCTTCAAAGGAATATTGGCTTGGGCTATCTTCATGCCTTCCTCCTCCTCTGCACTTAGGTATATATAGTCTTTGGTATTGACCTTGCCGTTTTCAACCTTTCTATAGGGGGTCTCCAAAAAGCCCATTGAATTCACCTTCGCAAATACGGATAGGGATGAAATCAGACCGATGTTCGGACCCTCTGGGGTCTCAATCGGGCACAGCCTACCATAATGCGTGTAGTGAACGTCACGAACCTCAAAACCAGCCCTTTCACGTGAAAGACCGCCTGGCCCCAGTGCCGACATTCTGCGCTTGTGCGTAATCTCGGCCAATGGGTTGGTCTGATCCATGAACTGAGACAACTGGTTTGTGCCGAAGAACGAGTTGATCACCGAAGACAACGTCTTGGCATTGATCAAATCAATCGGTGTAAAGACCTCATTGTCACGAACGTTCATACGCTCTCTGATGGTTCTTGCCATACGGGCAAGGCCCACACCGAATTGTTGTGACAACTGCTCGCCCACGGTTCTGATACGACGGTTCGACAAGTGGTCTATATCGTCAATCTCAGCCTTAGAGTTGATAAGCTCTATCAGGTATTTGATAATGGTAATGATATCTTCTTTGGTCAAGACCTGCTCGTCCATAGAAATATCAAGACCCAGTTTTTTGTTCATTCGATAGCGCCCAACCTCACCTAGGTTATAGCGTTGATCTGAGAAGAACAATTTATCGATAATGCCCCTGGCCGTTTCTTCATCTGGCGGTTCTGCGTTACGCAGTTGTCGGTAGATGTGCTCAACGGCCTCTTTTTCAGAGTTCGTGGGATCTTTTTGTAGTGTATTATGGATGATCGCGTAGTCAGACTGGGCATTGTTCTCTTTGTGGAGAAGAATGGTCTTGACATCAGCTTCAAGTATTTGCTCGATATGCTCTTTCTCAAGAACGGTGTCACGATCTAGAATGATCTCGTTACGCTCGATGGATACCACCTCGCCGGTATCTTCATCAACAAAATCTTCGTGCCAAGTGTTCAATACCCTTGCGGCCAATTTACGGCCCAAAACTTTTTTCAAACCTGCCTTTGAGACCTTTACCTCTTCAGAGAGGTCAAAGATTTCAAGGATATCTTTGTCTCTTTCGTAACCGATGGCCCTGAAAAGGGTTGTCACGGGCAATTTTTTCTTTCTATCAATATAGGCGTACATCACGCCATTGATGTCGGTCGCAAACTCGATCCAAGAACCTTTGAACGGAATGACCCTTGCCGAATACAACTTGGTGCCATTGGCATGGAACGACTGACCAAAGAATACGCCCGGCGATCGGTGCAACTGCGAAACCACGACCCGCTCAGCGCCATTGACCACAAAAGTGCCGCTTGGTGTCATGTACGGAATGGTGCCTAGATACACATCTTGAACAATGGTCTCAAAGTCTTCGTGTTCGGGATCGGTACAGTATAATTTCAAACGGGCCTTTAACGGCACGCTGTACGTAAGCCCCCTCTCAATACATTCTTGAATCGTATACCGAGGCGGATCGATGAAATAATCCAAAAACTCAAGTACAAACTGGTTTCTGGTATCTGTTATGGGGAAATTCTCCATGAAGGTGTTGTACAGCCCTTCATTGCCTCTTTCGTCAGATTTGGTCTCAAGCTGAAAAAAGTCTTGAAACGATTTAATCTGAATGTCCAAGAAATCCGGGTATTCCGGTATGTTCTTAGCGGATGCGAAACTTATTCTTTCAGTCTGATTTTTGAACATCAATGGACAAATTTTGTACGTGAATATTTTTGTTGGGCAGTGTGCGACTTTGCACACGTCTTTATAAACAGGCTAAGGTCTTATCCGCCGGTGGCGAAAAAGACCTTAACCAAATCATTATGGTAGTCGCTATTATTTAAGCTCAACTTCTGCTCCTGCTTCTTCCAATGATTTCTTGATGCCTTCGGCCTCGTCTTTGGCGACTCCTTCTTTAATCGCCTTTGGTGCGCTGTCAACAATGTCCTTGGCATCTTTAAGGCCAAGACCTGTCAATTCTTTCACCAATTTAACAACGGCCAACTTAGAGCCACCTGGAGCCTTAAGGATAACATCGAATTCTGATTTTTCCTCAGCTGCTTCGGCATCGCCACCACCAGCGGCAGCACCACCGGCCACAGCAACAGCTGCAGCTGCGGGCTCAATACCGTATTCTTCTTTCAAAATGTCGGCCAACTCATTTACTTCTTTTACCGTAAGGTTAACCAACTGTTCTGCAAAATCTTTTAAATCTGCCATTTTTCTATCGTTTAATCAAATTTTTAAAATATACTAGTTTTAGTGCGTACAAATTATTTTTCAGACAAAGTCTTGAGTATACCGGCCAATTTACCGCCACCTGATTTAAGGCCAGAAATAACATTTTTGGCCGGTGACTGCAATAGTCCGATAATATCTCCGATAACCTCTTCTTTGGATTTGATATTCACTAAAGTATCGAGGTTCTCGTCACCGATGTAGATAGCCTCTTCAATAAAGGCACCTTTTAAAACGGGCTTGTCTGACTTTTTTCTAAAGTTCTTGATAAGCTTTGCAGGTGCGTTACCTGTTTCTGCAAGCATCAAAGAGGTGTTGCCCTTCAACACTTCAGGAAGCTCTCCAAAATCTTTGTCCGAAGCTTCCATTGCCTTTGCGAGCAATGTATTTTTAACCACAGACAGTCTAATATTGGCTTTGAAGCACGCCCTTCTCAAATTAGAGGTCGTCGTCGCATCCAACCCTGAGATATCGGCCAAATAAATATTGGCGCTCTCAGCTAACTGTGCAGTCAAATCTTCAATTACGGTTGCTTTTTCTTCTCTTGTCATTGTTACAATTTTAACTACCAGTTATCTATTAAACTGCTTTAGGGTCTAATTGAACGCTGGGACTCATGGTGCTTGACATGTAAATGCTTTTCATATACACCCCTTTTGCTGCAGTAGGTTTTAGCTTCACCAAGGTATCGATCAATTCTTTGGCATTGCCGGCAATTTTATCTGCTGAGAAAGATGCCTTTCCGATAGCAGCGTGCACAATACCGGTTTTATCTACCTTAAAATCGATTTTACCGCCCTTTACATCAGCTACCGCCTTACCAACATCCATGGTAACGGTACCTGTTTTGGGGTTGGGCATCAAACCGCGTGGGCCCAAAATTCGGCCCAACGGACCTAATTTACCCATCACACTGGGCATGGTGACGATAACATCTACGTCTGTCCAGCCGCCTTTGATCTTGTCCAAGTATTCATCCAACCCAACATAATCGGCACCGGCCTCTTTGGCTTCTGCCTCTTTGTCGGGGGTCACCAATGCCAAAACCTTTACGTCTTTACCGGTACCGTGGGGCAGGGTCACCACACCACGAACCATTTGATTGGCCTTACGTGGGTCAACGCCCAAACGTACCGCCAAATCAACAGAGGCATCAAATTTTACATTGGTAATTTCCTTTATCAAAGCTGAGGCTTCTTCAAGAGAGTACAACTTGTTCTTGTCAATCTTGGCATATGCCTCTTTTTGCTTTTTAGTCAATCTTGCCATTCTAAATTGCTTTTTAAGATTTTAAAAGGGTCTCTTGCCTGAAACCTTAAGGCCCATCGAACGTGCGGTACCTGCAACCATGCTCATGGCTGACTCTACGGTAAAGGCGTTCAAATCGACCATTTTGTCTTCGGCAATGGCCTTTACCTGATCCCAGGTAACCGACCCCGACTTGACTCTGTTAGGTTCGCCAGATCCTTTTTTAATCTTAGCTGCTTCCATCAACTGAACGGCCGCCGGTGGTGTCTTTACTACAAAGTCAAACGACTTGTCTTTGTAAACCGTGATAACAACGGGCAATACCTTGCCTGGTTTGTCCTGCGTACGCGCATTGAACTGCTTGCAGAACTCCATGATGTTAACGCCGGCAGCACCTAAGGCGGGTCCGACCGGTGGCGATGGATTCGCAGCACCTCCCCTAACTTGTAGTTTTACAACCTTATCTACTTCTTTTGCCATTGTTTTTAATTAATTTGAATTGTGTCAAATTTTGGAAGCAACACAATTTATATATGTAACAGCTCTTAACTTTTATACTTTTTCAACTTGCATATAGCTGAGCTCCAAAGGTGTCTTTCTTCCGAAAATCTTCACCATTACCTCAAGCTTGCGTTTTTCTTCGTTGATTTTTTCGACCGTACCGTTGAATCCGTTGAACGGGCCATCGATTACCTTAACGGTCTCACCCAATACAAATGGTATGGCAACATTGTCGGTGTTCACCGCCAGTTCGTCTACCTTGCCCAACATTCTATTGACCTCGGACTTTCGCAGGGGTACGGGGTCACCGCCCTTGGTCTCGCCCAAAAAACCGATTACATTGGTTATCGACTTGATTACGTGGATCATTTCGCCACCTAAATTGGCCTTCACCATAACATATCCGGGAAAATAGGTGCGTTCTTTGTTGATTTTCTTGCCGTTTCTGATCTGCACCACTTTTTCGGTGGGCACCAAAACCTCTTCAAGATAATCACCAAGGCCCTGTCTCTCTACCTCGCTTTCAATATACCCCTTGACCTTGTGTTCTTGGCCGCTTACCGCTCGAACGACGTACCATTTTTTCTCCAATACCTCAGACATCGCCTATCCTATTAATTTTTCAAAGTACAATGCTATCAACTTACTGAAAACGGTATCGACACCCCATGTTGCCAAGGCAAAGATTATAGAGAACACCGCAACAATGACCGTAAGGTTCGAAGCTTCTTCCCTATTGAGCCAAGTAACATTGTTTTTTAACTCTTCCCAAGATTCCTTTACGTAAGTGAGCATATTGAACTTATCTTTTTCTGCATGCTTCGGCTGCACTCAGCATAAACTCCGGAGAGACCCGAACACACCTTTTTTACTTCGCACGGGAGGAGAGACTCGAACTCCCGACACCTGGTTTTGGAGACCA
>CEVF01154440.1_pt1 | contig 14893 bp, 13 predicted proteins | sample 356441 | NCBI WGS metagenome assembly CEVF01 (sample SAMEA2622765, study PRJEB7988) | marine metagenome | biome: marine biome (ENVO:00000447); feature: surface water layer (ENVO:00002042); material: "saline water (ENVO:00002010), including plankton (ENVO:xxxxxxxx)" | depth 5 m
AAGGCATCGTCTTTCAAACTCTCAATAAACAAGATGCTTTCCCCGGTACTCTTCATTTCTGGTCCCAAGTTTTTGTTCACATTGGGGAACTTGTTGAAAGAGAAAACCGGCTGTTTGATAGCGTATCCTTCCAATTGTGGCTTAAAGTCAAAATCCTTGATCTTTTTTTCGCCCAACATCACCTTTGTCGCATAGTTTACATAAGGTTCTTTGTATGCTTTCGCAATAAATGGAACTGTACGTGACGCTCTTGGGTTGGCCTCGATGATGTACACAATATCATCTTTAATTGCAAACTGGATATTGATCAAGCCTACCGTGTTAAGTGCCAATGCAATCTTTTTGGTATGATCCTTTATTTGCTGCATCACAAACTCACCCAGGTTAAAAGGAGGCAATGTGGCATTGGAATCCCCAGAGTGGATTCCACAGGGCTCAATGTGCTCCATTATTCCGATAATGTACACATCCTCACCGTCGCAGATAGCATCGGCCTCAGCTTCAATGGCACCGTCCAAATAGTGATCCAGCAACAGTTTGTTGTTGGGTATTTTTCTCAACAAATCAACCACGTGGGCTTCAAGTTCCTCTTTGTTGATCACAATTTTCATTCCTTGACCACCCAACACATAGGACGGTCTTACCAGTAATGGGAAATTAAGCTCCTCTGCCAAATCCAAGGCTTCATCGGCAGTTTCCGCAACCCCGAATTTTGGGTACGGGATGTTGTTTTCCTTCAAAAGTGAGGAGAAACTCCCCCTGTCCTCGGCCAAATCCAAGGATTGGAAACTGGTCCCGATGATATTGATCCCATATTTGTCCAGCTTTTCAGCCAACTTCAATGCTGTTTGCCCTCCCAACTGCACAATAACGCCTTCGGGTTTTTCATGAAGGATGATGTCGTAAATGTGTTCCCAGAATACAGGCTCAAAGTATAATTTGTCCGCCGTATCAAAATCTGTGGAAACGGTTTCCGGGTTACAGTTGATCATAATGGTTTCGTAACCGCATTCGGCCGCGGCCAAAACACCGTGCACACAGCAGTAATCAAACTCGATTCCTTGCCCAATTCGGTTTGGACCAGAACCAAGCACCACCACCTTTTTCTTATCAGTGACCACACTATCATTGGCCACGTAGCGCTCACCATCGGCTGTTTCTATTTCTTCCTCAAAAGTAGAATAGTAATACGGGGTCACCGCCTTAAACTCAGCCGCACAGGTATCCACCAATTTGTATACACGGTTAATGTTCAAATCCGTCCTTTTGCTGTGCACCTCACTTTCATAACAATCCAACATGTGGGCAATCTGACGGTCTGCAAAACCTTTTTGCTTAGCTTCCAACAACAATGCCTTGGGTAAGCTCTCTATGGTGTATTTTGATATTTCCATCTCCAAAAAGTGCAATTCCTCATATTGTTTAAGGAACCACATATCTATCTTGGTGATTTCGTGGATACGCTTTAACGGGATTCCCAGTTGGATGGCGTCATAAATCACAAATACCCTGTCCCAACTTGGCACCCTTAATTTTTCAATAATGGTTTCGTAATCTTTGTATCCCTTTCCATCGGCACCCAGTCCATTTCTCTTGATTTCGAGGGATTGCGTGGCTTTGTGCAAGGCTTCCTGGAACGATCGGCCAATACCCATCACCTCTCCTACCGATTTCATTTGAAGCCCTAGGGTCCTGTCAGATCCTTCGAACTTATCAAAGTTCCAACGTGGTATTTTTACAATTACGTAATCCAAGGTTGGCTCAAACAAGGCCGAGGTGGACTTTGTAATTTGATTGTCCAACTCGTCCAACGTATATCCAATGGCCAATTTTGCGGCAATTTTTGCAATCGGATATCCCGTTGCTTTAGAGGCCAAGGCGGATGACCTGGATACCCTTGGATTGATCTCAATGGCGATAATATCTTCTTTTTCGTCCGGGCTCACGGCAAACTGAACGTTACAACCTCCTGCAAAATCCCCTATACTTCGCATCATATGGATGGCCATGTCACGCATACGTTGGAACGTCCTGTCCGACAAGGTCATCGCAGGTGCCACGGTAATGGAATCCCCGGTATGGATACCCATGGGGTCCATGTTCTCAATGGTACAGATGATCACTACGTTGTCATTTTTGTCCCGTAGCAACTCCAACTCGTATTCTTTCCAGCCCATCAAGGCCTTATCGATCATTACTTCATGGATCGGGGAAACTTCAAGTCCCCTACTCAACATTTCATCATATTCTTCCGGGTCGTGCACGATGGCCGCACCGGCACCTCCAAGGGTAAAGGAAGCCCTGATCACCAATGGAAAACCGAACTCTTGGGCAATTTCCTTTCCTTTTAGGAAAGATGTCGCAGAGGCCTGTGGAGGCATTGCAACACCAATTTTGAGCATCAGCTCCCTGAACTTTTCACGGTCTTCGGTTATATTGATGGCAGCAATATCCACCCCTATGATTTCAACCCCAAAATCTTCCCAAATTCCTTTTTCATCAGCTTCGATACAAAGGTTCAGTGCCGTTTGTCCGCCCATGGTTGGCAATACGGCATCAATATTTGGATGGTTTTTAAGTATTTCGATGATGGATTTGGTGGTCAATGGTTTGAGATAAACGTGGTCCGCCATCGTTGGGTCCGTCATAATGGTGGCGGGGTTGCTGTTTATCAAAATGGTTTCGATACCATCTTCCCGAAGGGAGCGAAGTGCTTGGGAACCAGAATAATCGAACTCACATGCCTGACCGATAATGATTGGGCCAGAACCAATGATCAAAATAGAATTTAAATCTTTTCTTTTGGGCATTTCAATAGGGGTTTCTCGTTATCTGCTTATATGTCAAAAAAAAGGTGTTACCTAGAAAAGTAACACCTTTAATTTAAATAATAAATATTATCATTATTTTTTATGTCTTGGCTCAGAGGAAACAGTTAATCTCTTTCTTCCCTTGGCTCTCCTTCTCGCAAGAACTTTTCTACCATTGGCAGTCGCCATGCGCTCCCTAAAACCATGCTTGTTTCTTCTCTTCCTTTTGGATGGTTGATACGTTCTTTTCATTTCCGAACTGTTTTATGGATTTTGATGTTGGGAAATTTGTTTTCCCTAAAAAATTCTGGGCGCAAATATACGAAGACTTTTTACTTAGGCAAGTCCAAACTTAAAATATTTAATTAACTTTTTAGTACTTTTGCCAGCGCTTAACGTTAGGTAAAAATCACTAGACAATATGTTCAATAAAAATATCAAGCTCGTTATTGCTGTTCTTATCATTGCTTATGCCGTGTACCAGTTTGTGGAAGGCAACATTGGCAACGGAATTGCATTGATCTTGCTGTCCCTCGTTTTCATTTTTCTATATTTTAGAAATGAGTTCATCCTATTGGCTTTTCTTAAGATGAGAAAGCAGGATTTGGAGGGTACCCAAAAATGGCTTGATAAAATTAAAAACCCAGAGGCTGCCCTGATCAAAAAGCAGCAGGGCTACTTTAACTACTTGCACGGAATCATCTATTCCCAAAAAAACCTGACCCAGGCTGAAAAATACTTCAAAAAAGCCTTAAAGCTTGGATTGACCATGGATTATGATGTGGCCATGGCCAAATTGAGCTTGGCGGGCATTGCGATGCAAAAGCGCAGAAAGCGTGAGGCCACCCAATTGTTGCAAGAGGCCAAAAAGTTGGACAAGAACAATATGCTCACCGACCAGATCAAGATGATGCAGCAGCAGATGAAGAAGATTTAGGTCTTCTTCCTTACATCTTATCTTCTTTTCATTCTTTTCTTTTCTGTGGGATTGCTGATTCGTCAATTCATATGGAATAGTTGACTTCTCATTCATCATTATTAACACCTCAATTATTAAAAAAATAAAGATTTACAAAAAAAGTTTCATTGTCACTGTAAAAAGTGTCATCCCTTATTATTTGACAATTTTCTGATTCAAAGAAGCCAGTATTATAATTGCTACCATTTCTTTCAATAAATTCAATTCTAGAGTCATGAATATCATAGCGAATTGCAGCACTCGGATAAGTTGGCTGTACTAAAATACCAATAAGAGGACATAATTCACTCCCATTTAAATCAAATAATGACAAGGAAAAATCTCCACTATATATATTGCCGCCAACCAGATATGTAACACTGTTATTTTCAAAAATATTTACGATATCTATATCTGGAAAATCCAACAACTCAATTGAGTTGGAATCGATATCAATAATTAGTCCTTTTGGAGGAGTAAAGGAAATTCTTCCGTCGTACCAAACAACATATATCTGGTTCGATTTCTCCAAATAATATGCGCCTTCTATTCCTCGCATTGGAATACCGAATTCCTGCGTTAAATCAATATTCATTATTAATTCATTGCCAAATGATTTCTGGTAAAAAACTTCATTACCATTGGGACTGGTATCAATTATAAAAGCATGAATATTTTCATTTTTATCCACAACTAATTCTTCTACTGACCAACCTAATTGCAATGGAAAAGGAACTCCCTCAGAGGAATATTGATTATTCTCGTTTTGTAAAACATCTAAAATATTGACCCTTTCGATTGGAGAAGATTTATCTCCCTTAGAAAAATACAAATTGTTGGTTTCGGAATTTAGATAAAAGTTATGGACCGAAACATTTCCCAATTTATTGTTCAATTGTTTAACTAAACTGTTTGATTGGTCATCTATAATGTAGATGTTGGCACGTCCATCAACGCTAACTTTAAATCTTGAATTTTGATCAATACCATTATCCTTGTTACAACTTATTAGAATTAAAAAAATGGCTAATACCAGAATTCTTTGAATAAAATACATGTTTATCTGAAATTTTCGGCTAATTAATAAACAGGATGGATTTTTCCAATTATACAAAAAAGTAATCACTTCCCATATGTAACTTCTCATTATTTTATAATGCCTTTTTGTTTTAAAGACTCTGAACGAAGTTTAGCAAAGCTTTCTATACTTACTTTTGTGTAGCTTTTTATTTTTGGATTATCTATGTACTATCCACTCAACTTAAACCGCACTAATATCCACCCTTTATTCGGTGATTTCCTCAAAGGAAGCCCCTATATCTTTGATTTTTCATCCAATAACCCAAAAACATTGGAATACAACCTGTTTGATTTCAATGAGTTCAACAACATGGTTTTTGATGAGTTGGATGCCTCTTCATACCAATGGGGCATTGGCAGATATCTGGAAGAACGAAAAAGTCTCCTAAGAGCTTATCCCAATATTATTGAAGAACAACGGTATTATCATCTTGGTTTGGATATTGTCGTCCCATACGACACCCCAATGTACGCACCTTTGGATGCCGAGGTCCATAAAACAGGAAAAGAAACAACGGTTGGCAATTATGGGGGCTATATTATATTAAAACACAATATTAACGGTGTCGTTTTTTATTCGTTGTACGGACACCTGAAAACTCCGCACATGGTCCAAGTCGGAGAAAAAATCAAAGCTGGTCAAGAGTTTGCGTACATCGGAAAAGAAAGCGATAGTGGCGGTTGGTTTTGTCATGTGCATCTACAAATACTTACCCAAAAAGCCATTAATGAAGGCTATACCGATTGGGGATACATTTCACCAGCGTTGTTGCCCAAAGTGGAAAAGTACTTCCCTTCACCCTACTTCTTGTTTAAATACTAAGAAGAATAGCACCGGAAACATATACCCAAAGCCTACTTCCCTACATTCCCAACTCGGTAATACCCTTTGTTCGGGATTTCAATATTCTACTTTATTGAACTAAGCTTGTACAATTTCTTTATCCGTCAATTCATATAGGGCATTCGTCAATTGGCGATGGAATTTTAACCAGAAAAATACTAAACTTCACTTATCGTTGGATATAAATCATTAAAACAGTTCATATCCTTTTAACGTTTCCATTCATTTAAAAAATAATCGGGAATATGACAAACCACCCACTTTTTAATTTTCAAGGCATAGAATCGGATTTACAATCTGCAATTACATCGAGTATGTTCAGTTTTAAAAGTTCTGTTGGTGATGCCGAGTTTTGGGCTGAAACAGATTTAAAAAGAAACATTGAACAAAGTATGCGAGGTTACAGCCAAAGTTTTATGACTGGAGGTCAGGATGGTTGTTGTGGTTCAGGCGCCCCACCTGGAAGTGGATTTAAAGTTACTTTTGGTCTTCAAATTTTAGTTGGTTATAAAGTAAGGTTTAAAGCTAATTTAAATGCTGGATATGGTCAACGGTTTGGGGATTTTGGTGCAACAACATCTTTTCATATTTCTGCATATAATAGTGGTTTAGGAGTTGGCGTAGATAAAAGCAACTTAGTAGTAGATGTAACTGCTGCTGCTAATATTATTGTTGGTGGTGGACACGGTACTCCTTTACAATCCTATTCTTTAAATTACAATTCGCCTATTCCAATGTTAAATGATTTTAATAACTCCTTTAGTTATGGGCAATTGTTTACTTGGAATTCTGCACTGCACGATACTCAATTTTCTTTAGACGACCTGCAACGTGAAGGAATGATTGGCTTTCGTTTAGGTAATGTGAATGTGAGCTCTAATAACGACACTAAGAAAGCATATTTTGGAGGTGGAACGGATATGGGCTGGACTGGAGGAATATCCATCGTAACACCTTTGATAGAAGTAGGGTTTCAAGATTTTTCAGGGGATTATCGTAGAGTTAAAAATGAAGAAACAAAAAAAAACAGAAACAATGATGATGATTTCTTAAGAAATTACAACAAAAAGAACAACGTTAACTCTTCTTTATATTATCACAGACAGACCGATTACCAAAAACGGTTAAATAAAGCTTCAACTTATATACGTTTTAATCAGCAAAACGGTTATAATGCAACTATAGATGTTATTGGTGATGCGTGGTTGCAAAATGGCATTCATAAGGCAATAAAAGATTTTAAATTTGAATACGAACATAAAAACATACAAGGGTGGGGAGGTTTCAAATTTTAATATACTTTTTAACTTTTTTTCTCTTAAGTAGTTGTTGTGTTCCTATACTTCAAAAAAAATTCTATACAACAGAGTATGGAAGTGATAGACCAGTTAGAAATAGATTTAAATCAGCAAAAAACAACCCCAATTTGATATTGAATAAACAACTATCAAGGAATACTGTTTTTACAAAAACTGATTCTATATATATTAAAAATGTAAAAACAAAGAAAGAAAAACTTCACATTGTTTACTCTTTTCTTCGCTTTTTTGACAATGGACAATTTATAGATGGGACGATAAAAGATTTAAATTTACCGCTAAATGATTACAATAATTTAAAATCAGGTATTATTGGCTACTACGAAATCCAAAATAATAAAATATTATATGAATATTTTTTAGTAACCGCCCATAATTGTGGAGATTATTATAAAACTGAATCAAGAATAATTGGAGATAGTATTGTCGGTTATCAAAAATTGAAAATTGAAGGTTTGACAGGAACTCCTGACTGGTAAAACACTTCATAACAAAGAACTCAGGAGAAACAAGTGAATTCTTCTTTAGAAATATTAGTGTTACGGAGCCATAGATTCATAAATCAAGTTACCAGGGCCTTCCCCTTCTTTACTTTTTATCCATAACCACCTTGGCAATACCAAAACACAATATTAACGGTGTCGTTTTTTATTCGTTGTATGGACACCTGAAAACTCCGCACATAGTGAGTCCTGATGAAAAAATCAAAGCTGGTCAAGAGTTTGCGTACATTGGAAAAGAAAGCGATAGTGGCGGTTGGTTCTGTCATGTGCATCTACAAATACTTACCCAAGAAGCTATTGATGAAGGTTACACCGATTGGGGATACATTTCACCGACGTTGTTGCCCAAAGTGGAAAAGTACTTCCCTTCACCCTACTTTTTGTTTAAATACTAAGAAGAATAGCACCGGAAATCATATACCCGAAGCCTACTTCCCTACATTCCCAACTCGGTAATACCCTTTGTTCGGGATTTCAATGGTGTATTTTTTACGGGAAGCGTTGTTCAAGTGTGGTTCCCGCAACCAAGGATTATGCCTTTTCAATATTTTGTAGTTGATTTCGTAGAGTTCAGCAAAATCGGCCCAACTGGACACCGCAGAATCTACCTCAACAGTAAAGGTGGGTACTTTTTCATACATATCATCTTCATCCAACTGAAATCCATACTTATCGCGATTGGAGATAATCTCCTTTATGGCCAAAATACGGAATACGTAACGTCCGGTCTCCTGTCCCAAAAGCAAATCGTAATAATCATCCACCTGCTGAATGTCCATATATTTTTGAATACCAGCAGGGCCCGCGTTGTATGCCGCCGCCGTCAGGGTCCAGCTTCCAAAACGGTCTTTCCATTTATTAAGGTACTCGCAAGCAACCTGAGTGGCTTTTTCCACATGGTAACGTTCATCCACATTATTGTTTATTTCAAGGCCATACTCCCTTCCTGTCGCCTTCATGATTTGCCAAAAACCGGTAGCTCCCGCAGGGGAAACTACATTTTGCAGACCACTTTCGGCCACGGCCAAGTATTTGAAATCATCGGGGATACCATTCTTTTTAAGAATGGGCTCAATAATTGGAAAATATTTATTGGCCCTCTTCATCAACAACAGGGCATTGGATTGCCAATAGGTGTTCACCAAAAACTCCCTATCCACACGCTCCATGATCTCAGGGTCATCCTGCGGCACTGGTTCCCCTGCAAAATTGAGGTCTTCCGGAATTTCTATGGCACTTATCTGATAGGTGTCCGCCACATTCTTGTCCGTGGTTTCCTCCTCTATATCAATAGGTTTCTCTTCTCCTTCATTCGACTGCACGGCAAAAATAAGCGTGCTCACAACGGCTATCAATCCAATAAAAGCCAAAATGTTTTTGATGTATTTCATGTCTTCCCAATTAAAATCTTCAGTAAAGATAGTATTATATAGACGAAATTATTCCAAAATAATTGTGGGAAGGTGCTCATTGAACCATCGGGCACGGTGAATAATCATCGTGTGGGTGCCATTTTTAACCGGAATACAGTCCTTGATATTGGCTATGGGAAAAACGGCATCACGCTCCCCATGAATATGAACCGTGTTTTTGGGTGGAACCTCTTGGTCCCAATTTACAATCTGGTCTATGGACCAATCAATATAATATTTATCCCGAATGGAAAGGTATTTCTCGTATAAATGCAAACGTTTGGTCACGGTTTCACCAAAAGCATATTTGGCCAACAGTTCCACATTGTTCACCAAGCCCGTGGGCAACAATTTGTGTACCTTGGTGTATTTGGCAAAGATCATTCTTTTGGGAAGTTCATATTTACTTTTGACCGATGATACCACAATGACCTTTTGGGTCGGGATAATCTTGGCCATCTCCTGTACCAACATACCCCCAAAGGACACTCCCAACAAAACGGGGTTGGGCTCATGGATTTTTTCACACATTTTTTTGGCATAATCCACAAGGCTCATCCCCTTGTCTGGAACAAACCAATCCAACGTGTGGATTTTGAATCGATCCTCGGGAAGTTTGATGTTTTCAAAAATAGTTGAGTTCGCTGCCATTCCCGGCATCAGGTAAACATGGATTTTGTTATCGGACATATCGCCTCAAATATCGAAAAGCGCTAGGAAATTAACAATATTTTACCTAATTTTGTATCCCTTTTGCAGCAAACCCCGCCTAACGAATACAAGTTTTTAACAAGGGGAGACGGAAATATCATTTTTATGGTATCTCTACGAGTCATTAAAAAAACAAGTACTATATGACAACATTGGAAATCACTGACAATAGTTTCTTACGTCAATTTGAAACTAGGGTCAATGGGCATTTAGCCAAAATTGAGTACTCTTCACAGGAGCGCAAAGTATTTTTGACCAAACTGGTTATTCCTGAAGAAATTACCAGAGAAGGCTTTAAAGAAGATTTCATTAAAGCAGTATTGAACGAAATTCAAGAGAACAACCTTAGGGTTGTACCAACAAGCCCACAGATTGCAGGTTTTTTAAGAAAAAATAGGCAATACAAAGAAATGTTACCTGTTGGTATCCGCATTTGATCTGACCAATCAATAAAAAAACATGCAAGCCTCCTTTGACCAAGGAGGTTTTTTTATGCCATCACCTCGCTGGGTACAAATTCAAATCGGACCAGTCCATCCTCATCTATATCGGTAAGCTCCACTTGGTGCAAGGTATTTACCAGATCAGGATTCCAAGGTGCTTTTACCTTAACGTAGTTCTCGGTAAACCCGTGGATGTACCCTTTTTTGTTCTCACCCTCAAACAAAACGGTACGTGTGCTTCCCAATTGGCTCTCATAAAAAGCCCTTCGTTTTTTGGCGGACAGCCCACGGAGCATCTTGCTTCGTTTACTTCGCACCTCCTTTGGGACCACTTCGTCCATTCCTGCGGCAAGGGTATTGTCCCTTTCGGAATAAGTGAACACATGCAAATAAGAAATATCCAATTCGTTCAAAAAATGATAGGTTTCCAAGAAATGCTCATCCGTTTCTCCCGGGAAACCAACGATCACATCCACCCCAATACAGGCATGAGGCATGGCTTCCTTTATCCTTCTTACCCTATCCACATATAAATTGGACAAATACCGACGACGCATCTTTTTCAAAATAGCATCACTCCCACTTTGCAGCGGAACATGGAAATGCGGCACAAAAGAGTTGCTCTGGGCAACAAAATCTATGGTCTCGTTCTTGAGTAAATTAGGCTCAATGGAAGAAATGCGAAGACGGTGAATGCCATCAATGGTATCCAAGGCCTTTACTAGATCCAGAAAAGTATGTTCGTGTTTTTTGTTGCCAAACTCACCTTTGCCGTAATCACCAATATTGACACCGGTCAAAACAATTTCTTTAATATCCTTGGACGCAATTTCCCTGGCATTGTTCAGCACATTGTCCAAGGTGTCGCTACGGGAAATGCCACGTGCCAAGGGAATGGTACAATAGGTGCATTTATAGTCGCAACCATCCTGTACTTTTAAAAAAGCACGGGTACGGTCACCAATGGCGTAACTGCCCACATAAAAATCGGCATCTTCGATCTCACAGGAATGTACTTCTCCCCTATCGTTTTTGGTAAGATCGTTCAAATAATCGGTGATCTTGAATTTTTCCGTGGCACCCAGCACCAAATCCACACCATCCACTGCGGCCAGTTCCTCTGGCTTTAGTTGGGCGTAGCAGCCCACGGCCGCCACGAAAGCTTCCGGATTGGCTTTTTGGGCTTGTTTTACAATGGTTTTAAAACGCTTATCGGCATTCTCAGTCACCGAACAAGTATTGATCACATACACATCGGCTTTTTCCGAAAAGTCCACACGCTGAAAATCCTCCTTTTCAAAACCTCGGGCAATCGTGGAGGTTTCGGAGAAATTAAGTTTGCAGCCCAATGTATAAAATGCAACCTTTTTGCTCATATGCCTATTGTGCGTTTTAAGGGGCGCAAAGATAGTGATTTGTTGTAAGTTATGACAATCAAAGAATAGAGGTCGGTCCGTGCATAGTCCTTTCCAAACTTGGAGCACCCCTTAAAATTACCTCAAAAAAAAAGCACCATCTTCCCGTGGGAAAATGGTGCTTTTAAAAACAAATCTTAATCTCAACCTACATAGGCTGCCAACATCCAGTTCAATTTTTCCTGATCGGAGATCAAATCACTCATCAAGGAAGCAGTACCTTCATCATTATGCTCCGAAGCGCGCTCTAAAATTTCGCGTTCCCTCATAAGTAAATCCTGAATATTGTCCTGTATCAACCGTACTCCAGTGATTCCATCAGAAACACCTTTAATGGTTTTGATGGTTTTTTGCTCCAAATATTCTTCCATGGTGTGCAGTGGTTCAAAACCCAACGCCAATATCCGCTCTGCAATTTCATCCACCACATCGTTGGTTTCTTTATATAGTTCTTCGAACTTCTCGTGCAACATAAAAAAGTTCTTTCCTTTTACATTCCAGTGCATACCTTTGAGGTTCAGGTAATAAATCTGGAAGTCGGCCAATAGCACATTCAGGGTGTTACTGATTTCAGCTCTGTAATCTTGTTCCAATCCAACTTTTATCTCTAGTGTTTCCATAATTGTTTGTTCATTTATTATGATATAAAAGTACCGCTAAATTAGTGCTGGCTAGGTGCCTTAGGTTACATATCCCATAGTCTTTTTTTATCATGGCATACACAAAACCAATGTCCTGAAAATTACATTGCACACAGATTGGATACCCTTTGCCTTTCATTGTTTTTCGCCCAAAAAGAAGGTGCATGCGATCAGTGTGTTACATTAAAATGGTTAACTTATGCCAACTTTTTAAACTAACTCAATGAAACTTCGATTATTTGTTGTCGGCCTTGTTTTACTGTCCGGCCATTCTTGCAAAACAGAACCAACCTCATCTTTATCAAATCACCAAGGTGAAGAAAACTATTCGGTAATCATCAGTGAGACCAAGGTGGGCCATCTCAAAGCCAATACTTCTGGTGACACCATCAGCATTGATTACGATTATAAAAATAACGGTCGTGGTCCGACCATGAAAGAAACCATTGTGCTGAACGCTGAAGGCTACCCCGTAAGCTGGGAAATCACCGGAAACACCACTTTTGGCAACGCCGTGAACGAGCAATTCTCTTTAGAAAACGGAGAAGCCGCTTGGACCGATGCCACTGGCTCTGGAAGTGCCACCGTGGATGCACCGCAACTCTACGTCAACCAATTTGGAAGCCCCTACTCCGCTGTTCTGGCGGCCCGCTTGCTTTTGGATGCCCCCGAAAACACCTTGCCCGTTCTTCCGGCCGGGAACCTGACCCTTACCAAAATGGAGGATTTGACTGTAGCGAACGCTTCCGGCGAGGGTGAACTGGCCTTGACCACCTATGCGCTTTCCGGTGCCGAGATGAATCCTTCTTATTTTGTCATGGATGAAAACGAAAAATTCTTTGCGGCAATCTCCCCGAGATATATCGTAATTCGAGATGGATATGAAGCTGAGGAAAAAGGCTTACGTGAATTGGCCGAAAACTATTCTGCCGAGCGCTACGAAACACTCCAAAAAGAATATGCGCACAACTACGATAAAAAAGTACGCGTACAAAACGTAAAAGTATTTGATCCCAATACACAATCTTTGACGGAACCGGTCTCCGTGGTAGTGGAAGGTGAAAAAATCGTTGCTATCGAAGCTGCCGATGCCGCTGGCGAAAATGAAGTGGTCATCGAGGGCAATGGCGGAACTTTGGTTCCCGGCTTATACGAAATGCACGCCCACACAGGCGACAATGGCGCCTTATTGAACGTTTTGGCGGGCGTTACCTCTTTCCGAGATATGGGAAACAACACCGAAGTGCTGAGCAACTTGATCGAAAAAATAAATTCCGGCGTATTGGCGGGACCCCGTGTTACCCGATTGGGCTTTATTGAAGGGAAAAGTCCATACAGTAGCAACAACGGCATTTTGGTGGAAAGTCTGGAAGAGGCCCTGGCCGCGGTGGATACCTACGACAGCCTTGGCTTTTACGGGATCAAGCTCTACAACAGTATGAACGGTGACTGGGCTCCGGAGATCGTAAAAAAAGCCCATGAAAAAGGGATGTTCGTGGCCGGTCATGTGCCTGCATTTTCCAATGCCAACGCTATGCTACGCGCGGGTTATGACGAGATGACGCACATTAACCAGACCATGTTGGGCTGGGTACTGGAACCGGACGAAGATACCCGTACGCTTTTGCGACTAACGGCCATGAAACGCTTCCCAGAATTGGATTTGAACAGTGATAAAGTACAGGAGACCATGGATTTGTTCGTGGCCAACAAAACGGCGATGGACCCAACCCTGGCCATTCACGAGCGTTTGATGCTCTCCCGCAACGGAGAGGTCACACCCGGTGCCTTGGACTATGTGGATCACATGCCGCCCAACGAGCAACGTAGCCTAAAAGTGGCCTTAGCGCAGATTGCCGATGCCGAAGAAGATAAAGCTTACCGTGAAGCCTACGACAAGATTGTGGAAACCCTCAAAATGATGAAGGACAGAGGCATTTTAATCGTGGCAGGGACCGATTTGGGCGGTGCCTTCAACCTGCACCGTGAACTGGAGCTCTATACCGAGCAATTGGGCTACACTCCTGCCGAAGTACTGAAATTGGCCAGTTATGATATGGCGCAATATATGGGACACGAAAGTCTGGGTAGCATAGAACCCGGCAAATTGGCCGATTTCTTCTTGGTGCCCGGCAATCCGGTGGAGGATATCAAAGCCATCAAAACTATAGCCATGGTATCGCGGGGTGGAACGTTCTACTATCCTTCGGAAGTATACCCGGCCTTTGGGATAACCCCTTTTACTGAAAAACCAGAGGTTAAGGAATAGTACTTTATAAAAGCATATACGGAAAGGCCAGCGGCAAATGCCGCTGGCTTTTTTTGGTTATACGCACACCAGCTCAGAAAATCATGTTGATAAAATGTTTATTCCTTACCCAAAAATGCAAGAAATTATAGGTGTTTTTCGATTAACTTGGTCATGGAGCCAGTGCTTAACCAGTATTTATCCAAAATTGTCAACCAAACCGGGTTTTATCACGAAAAAAAACATTTGATCAATACAAATAAACACCTAAAAACCAACCTCAAACCATCACAAAAATGATACGCGTTTTACTACTTACAATTTGCTTCCTAACATGTAATTTAAGCCTAATCGCTCAAAAAAGTGTACTGGAAGAACTCGAAGAAATTGCAATAATCGAGCAAAAGGTTATGATGCCCATGCGAGACGGCATCCGTTTGGCCACGGACATTTACCGTCCAAAAACAGATGAGAAAGTACCCATTATTTTTTCCAGGACACCCTATAAT
>CEVF01154494.1_pt1 | contig 14893 bp, 16 predicted proteins | sample 356441 | NCBI WGS metagenome assembly CEVF01 (sample SAMEA2622765, study PRJEB7988) | marine metagenome | biome: marine biome (ENVO:00000447); feature: surface water layer (ENVO:00002042); material: "saline water (ENVO:00002010), including plankton (ENVO:xxxxxxxx)" | depth 5 m
ACCGGCTTTGGAAGCCTCTTCCACAAACCATCGAAAATCGGGGTTCATTTCCGGTGCACCACCGGTAAGGTCCAAAGTGTGGGCCCCCGTGTTTCGTATTACGTCCAAACATTGTTGCATGGTTTCCCGTGTCATGATTTCCTTTCGGTCCGGTCCTGCATCCACATGGCAATGTCCACAAACCTGGTTGCACATATACCCTACATTGATTTGGAGCACCTCCAGCTTTTTGGGACGTAACGGAAATTGACCCGTTTCTGCGATTTTATCCTTGAAATAGGGAAGATCGCCATCTGCAAAAACCTCTCCGTTTAGGATTTCCATTTGCATTTCTGTATTGGCAAGTACATCTTTTTGTGCTTTCAAGGATTTCTTTGCTGCTTTTTTTATGTCAGTAAGTATGCTTTGCGTCATTTTTTAATTTGTATGATCATGGAGGAAACTTTTATGCTCCATTTGATATATTATCGCTCTAAACTTTGTGTCTGGCATCTAACAGCGTAGCGATTCAAAGTCTAAAAGCGAAGTGTTTCAAGATTACATGGAAAGTTTATCGTACTTGTTCATCATTTGCACGCCATGAACGAGCGTGGCTCCACTCTCTATGGCAGCTCCAACATGTACGGCTTCCATCATTTCTTCTTTGGTAATCCCACGTTGCAGGCCATCTTTGGTATAGGCATCAATACAATATGGGCATTTGACCACGTGGGATACAGCTAGGGCGATCAAGGATTTTTCGCGTGCACTCAGTGCTCCCTCTTCAAAAACTTTTCCGTAGTAGTCAAAAAATTTGTTGCCCAGTTCCTCACTCCATTCGGTAATCTTACCAAACTTTCTCAAGTCTGCCGGATCATAATACGATTTGGCCATGTCTTCTATTTTTTATGTTTCATCTAAACATACAACAAATATCACTATTCCCTTTGGTCGCAAGTCTACGCAAAAGATTACAATTCATTACAATTGTGGATGTGTTCATCAACAAAACATTTACTTGGTTTTGAAAATGAGATGATTACCGATACAACTAAGTAGGGGGAACAGGAATTGAATGGACAAAAATGAACAAAGGGATCGTTCAATAAGTTACATTTGTCTTATCAGAAAAAAGAAAAAAATGCTTGAAAACAAATCCATAGGTCTTGTGCTTTCGGGCGGAGGGGTTCGCGGAATGGCGCACATTGGGCTGATCAAAGCCATGCGGGAACTGGACATTGAAGCAGAAGTGGTTTCGGGCACAAGTATTGGGGCCTTGGTGGGTGCCCTATATGCCAACGGCAACTCCGTAGAGGAAATGCTTGATTTTTTTAAGAAAACCCCCTTGTTCCAATATAGTTTTTTTACGATTAACAAGCCCGGTTTTATTGATACAGAGCGGTATACCAAGATTTTCAAGAATTTTTTCCCGGCAGACTCTTTTGAAAGCCTGGGCAGACCCTTGTATATCGTGGCAACCGATTTGCTGAGAGGCAAGGAAACTGTTTTCAATAAGGGAGAGCTCATTAAGCCGTTATTGGCTTCTGCAGCGCTTCCCCCAGTGTTCAGTCCGGTAGATATTGGCGATGTTCTTTATGCGGACGGTGGAATCATGAACAATTTTCCAAAGGAGTATGTGGATGATAAAACAGAGTTTGTCATCGGGAGCAATGTTTCCATCACCACCCCATTGCAAAAGAAAGATTTAAGAAATTCCATCCAACTTACCGGAAGGGTGACCAGTTTAATGATCCATGCCTCTAACGATGAGAAATTACAACAGTGCGATCTTTTTATCCAACCCAAAGGATTGGAAAAAATAGGGGTATTGGATAAAAAAGGTATTGAAAACGCGTTCAACATTGGCTATGAACACGGTAGCAGGGTCTTGGAAAAAATGTTGTCCAAGACCTAGAACACTTCCGCTTTACACATCATCGTAATCCACTGTAATCTTGGAGGAGAGTGGATGTGATTGACATGTCAGGATAAAACCTTCTTCAATTTCGCCATCGGTAAGGATCTGGTTCTTTACCATTTCGGCCTTTCCTTCGGTTAGTCGGGCAATGCAACTACTGCAAACCCCTCCTTGGCAAGAATACGGAGCATCTATGTTGTGTTTTAAAACAGCATCGAGTACTATTTCTTTTTTATCCATCACCAAAGTATAGGTCTCGTCATCCAAGATCACCGTAACTTGGGTTTTCCCCTCTAGTTCTTGAGCAAGTTCATCCTCGGTCTCCTCACTGGTAAAAAGCTCAAAATGGATATTCCCTTCGTCCACGCCGTTCTCTTTTAGGGTGTCCGTCACCTGATGGATCATCTCTTCAGGGCCACATAAATAGAAACCATCAAATTCGGTTCCTTTGAACTTGTTCTTGAGCACAAAGTTGACGGTAGATTTTTCAATCCTTCCGAACAAAGCCCCATCAACACTTGCTCTACTGTACACATATTGTACAAAAAAGCGCTCACCATATTGTTCTTTTATGGCCTGTATCTTATCAAAATACATGGTTTCTTCTGGGGACTGGTTGCCAAAGACCAGCACGAAGATGTTATCTGGATTGCTTTCTAAAACAGTTTGGGCAATACTCATAATGGGGGTAATGCCACTTCCGGCTGCAAAGGCAGCAATTTTTTTTGGTGAATCGTCCTCAAAAATAAAACGCCCTTCTGGGGGCATTACCTCTATGGTATCACCTGCCTTTATACGCTCGTTGGCATACACGGAAAAGGTACCGTTCTCCATCTTTTTGATGCCCACAGTTAATTTTCCGGAAGAGGGCGGGGAGGAAATGGAATATGCCCTGCGCAGTTCTTTACCATTCAATGTATGCTTCAAGGTAATATATTGCCCTGCCTTGAAACTATAAGTATCTTTAAGGTTTTCTGGAATGTCGAAAGTAAGGGCCACGGCATTTGGGGTCAATTGTTCCACCGAGGCTATTTTTAAAGCATGGGATTCGCTCATGAATAGAATTTTGTAACAAAATTAAGCATTACGCTAATTTTGAGAAGCTTTTTTCTGAAAAAGCCTATCATTATGTAACAAATCCAATAAATTAGATACCAACTAAAAAAAACGCCAGCCATGCTCAAACATTTTATTGGACTCCAATGGAAGTCATTCTTCAGGTCTGCCAGCTTTAAGACAGAAATCTGGTTTAAGATATTAATGGCCTTGGGAGCACTTTATTTTATAGCAGTTTTCTTGGGAATGGGCGTTGGGGCCTACTTCATTATAGAAAAACTGGATATTGGCGACCCCTTGCGTGTGGTCAACCAGTTTATAATCTATTATCTGGCCTTCGACCTTGTTTTTAGGTATATGTTGCAAAAAATGCCCGTCACCAACATTAAACCATTGTTGTATTTGCCCATAGACAAAACCAAAGTGGTCAACTTTTCATTGGGCAAAACGGTAATCTCTTTCTTTAATGTTGCCCATGCGTTTTTCTTTGTGCCCTTCAGTATTGTATTGCTTGCCCAGGGCTATCCGCCCATCCAGGTAATCGGATGGCATTTGGCCTTGATGGCCCTTATTTACTGTAACAACTTTTTGAATGTTATGGTAAACAACAAGAATTCCGTTTTTTATGTATTTGCCGTTTTGTTTCTGTTGGCTGGGGCCTCACAATATTACCAATGGTTCGATATTACCATGTATACCCAACCCATATTCGACCTTTTCTATGATATTCCTTGGACGGCAATAATTCCTTGGTTGGTTTTGGTGGGATTGTACTACGGTGCCTTTACCTATTTTAAAAAACACATGTATCTGGATGGCGGCCTGGCCAAAAAACAGACCGAGGCCAAAACCGAGAACTTGGAATGGCTGGATCGCTTTGGCAACCTTGGAACTTTTTTAAAGAACGACATCAAACTAATCAAGCGAAACAAACGATCCCGGACCGCCGTACTCATGGGCTTCTTCTTCATATTTTACGGACTGCTTTTTTTCACCGGTTCCATAGAGGTGTACGACGGCCCATTTTGGAAGATTTTTGCAGGGATTTTTGTTACCGGGGGGTTTCTGTTCAGTTTTGGACAGTATGTGCCCAGTTGGGACAGTAGCTACTACCCCCTAATGATGAGCCAGAACATCAAATACCGCGAATATTTGTCATCCAAATGGTATTTGGTGATCATTGCCACGATCATTTCCACCTTTTTGGCCACTTTTTACCTCTATTTTGGATGGGAGGCCTATGCAGCAGTATTGGTTGGTGGAATTTACAATATTGGTATTAACAGTTATTTGGTACTTTGGGGAGGAGCGTATGTGAAAACCCCTATTGAGCTTACCTCCAACAAAAAGGCATTTGGAGACAAACAAGCCTTTAACGCCAAAACACTGCTCCTCACTTTGCCCAAAATGGTGTTGCCCATCTTGATTTATGCCATAGGTCATTTTTTGATCGGTCCCGTGGCCGGGTACATTTTTGTAGCCGTTTTTGGGTTGCTCGGATTTATTTTTAAAGAAAGGGTTTTTACCATGATCGAGGGCATATACAAGAAAGAGAAGTACAAAACATTACAAGCATACAAACAAAAATAAACCAACCGTTAATTTAGAAAATACATGATCACAGTTCATAATTTGACCAAGACCTACGGAGAGCAGACCGTTTTGAACATAGAGCATTTGGAAATCCCAAAAGGGCAGAGTTTTGGCCTGGTAGGAAACAATGGAGCCGGCAAAACAACTCTTTTCAGTCTGTTATTGGATTTGATACAACCTTCCACGGGGCACATTATTAACAACGAGGTGCAAGTTGATCAGAGCGAAGCATGGAAACCTTTTACCTCTGCTTTTATTGATGAATCTTTTTTGATCGGTTACCTGACCCCGGAAGAGTATTTCTATTTTATCGGTGAATTGCGAGGCAGGAACAAAGCCGATGTGGACGCATTGCTAGCAGGGTTTGATGATTTCTTCCATGGGGAAATACTGGGCCAGAAAAAATATTTGCGGGACCTTTCCAAAGGAAACCAAAAGAAAGTGGGCATTGTGGCCAGTTTTATCGGCAACCCCGAAGTAGTGATTTTGGACGAGCCTTTTGCCAATTTGGACCCGACCACCCAAATCCGATTAAAAGGAATCATCAAGGATTTGGCCGCAAAAGAAGACGTCACCGTATTGGTTTCCAGTCATGATCTGATACACGTTACCGAAGTCTGTGAACGCATTGTGGTGCTGAACAAGGGCGAAATTGTAAAAGACCTGCACACTTCGGCAGAGACCATGAAAGAACTGGAAGCTTTCTTTGCAGGTTGATTTGAAAATCACCAACTTTAGGGCATCAACCATTGACCATGTCCAACGATTTGGATTTGCTGATTGATTTTTATCAATGGGAAAAGCAGCGCCTGTTGCTCGAGATTGATGAAAACAAACGGGATCTGGACTATATAGCAGTTCATCATACTCACCAGGAGCTACGATATGTCCAGCAGGAACTGGATTGTCTTTTGGAACTTCAGAATGCGGACTACAGAAAAATCCAATGGCTAAAAAGAAATATAGATTCATATTCCAAAGAAGAAGATTCTTCGGGTTATTTTAAACCTCAATACGACCGATACAAAAGGGAATTGGAGGAATTAAAAAAGAAAAGGCCAATCGTCTCAGAGGAAACCCAAATATTGGATGGTGCATTATTTTCTTTGATCAATGAAGAAATAGAGGGATTCACGGTTTATCTTGATTTGAAAAAGCATTCATTTATTGATGTGGTCAAGATTGAAACAGGTCAGGTCCAACTAAAATTGGTGCAGGAGGGCCCCATGGGAATGACTTAAGTTCCCTGAAAGAATATGTGTTCAAGGACTCACCAAAATTAATCCTCGATGAGTCAACCAAAAGTTTGGTAACCATGCTCGAGGTGGACCGATATCAAAATGTGCTCCCTATCAAAGAAACCATCTCCAGAATAGTCATCGGATCAAAGTATTGGTTGGGATTGGGAGACACGATTTTCCTAAAACTGAGGCCTTGATAAAGGAATAATGTATTTTATCGATAAGCCTTATAATAATCCGCGCTTTTTTGAGTTTAAGGTTACACAAGATTATCAATAATTTTGAAGCTTCATCATACATTTTTAGGCGTCGTGGTTTTGGGAGGACTTGTGTTTAATGCATGTTCCACCCAAAAGGACAAGTTTATCAACAGAAATTGGCACGCACTCAATACAGAGTTCAACACCCTGTACAATGGCAATCTCGCCTTTCAAAAAGGGTTGGAGGAAATCAACGCCAATTATAGGGACGACTATTGGGAGATTCTTCCCGTGGAGCGACTCAAGGTCACCGACGAGATAAAACTGGACTCAGAAGACAACAACCCCAACTTTATCATTGCTGAGGAAAAGGCCACCAAGGCCATCCAAAAGCACAGTATGGACATCAAAGATGAAGAGCGGAATCCTCAGATAGACGAGGCGTTCCTTTTGCTTGGGAAAGCACGTTATTTTGATCAACGCTATATCCCGGCCCTAGAATCTTTCAATTATATCCTAAGAAAATATAGCAAGAGTGACAAACTGAACGAAGCCACCATTTGGCGGGAAAAAACCAATATGCGGCTGGACAATCCTGAAGTGGCCATAAAAAACCTAAAGCGATTGTTCAAATATGAAAAGTTGAAGGACCAGGAATACGCCGATGCCAATGCCGTTTTGGCCCAATGCTACATCAACTTGAACGCACCTGATACGGCCATCCAAAAGCTTAAAATATCCCAGGCCTACACCAAAAAGAACCCTGAAAAGGGAAGATACCTTTTTATCATCGGACAATTGTACGACCAATTGGGGTTTAAGGACAGTGCCAATTACGCTTACGACAAGGTAATTGCCCTCAACCGTAAATCACCCAGGGTATATATGATCAATGCCCATCTAAAAAAAATCCAGAACACCGAACTAACGGAGGCCAACAGGGAAGAAATGTTGGAATACCTTACCGATTTGGAAGAAAATAGGGAGAACCGACCATTTTTGGATAAAATCTACCGACAAATTGCCCAATATCACATGGCCTATGAAGAGGACAGTTTGGCCTTGGCCTACTATAACAAATCGATTCAGGCAACCCAGGGAGAACGTAAACTGAATGCCCTCAACTACCAGAGCCTTGCGGATTACTTTTTTGATGAGGATGAGTACAGGGTAGCGGGAGCATATTATGACAGTACCCTGACCAATCTCAACGAAAACACCAGAAAATACCGTGATATTAAAAAGAAGTTGGACAACCTAGAGGACGTGATCAAATACGAGGACATTGTTCAGTATGCCGATAGTGTGATCACATTGTACCAAATGCCGATAGCCGAGCGCAGGGCATATTTTGAGGATTACATCGCCGAATTGAAGCGCAAGGAAGAGGCTGCCGCTGAAAAAGAGTTGGAACGTACCGCTGCCGGCTTTGCCACTTTTGCCAACAGTAAAGGAGGAAAGGAGAACCAAGGGAAGTTCTATTTCTATAATATCACCAGTCTGGGCTATGGTAGGAACGATTTTAAAACCCGTTGGGGAGATAGAAATTTGGAGGATGATTGGCGTTGGAGCAATAAATCCAAAGTGTCATTTTCCGAAGCCACCGGAGAAGAGATTGCAAGCAATGAGGAAAACGTAACCGAGGACCAAAAATATTCCGTGGATTATTATTTAGATCAAGTCCCGACCAATATCGCCGAAATAGACAGCCTAAAAAATGAACGTAACTTTGCCAATTATCAGTTGGGATTGATTTATAAGGAAAAATTCAAGGACAATATGCTGGCTGCCGCAAAATTGGAGCGAGTACTTTCTTCCAATCCCGAGGAACGCTTGATATTGCCATCAAAATACAACCTGTACAAGATTTACGAGGAAACGGGAAGCCCATTGGCCATGAGCATGAAACAGGATATTGTGACCAACCATCCCGATACCCGATATGCAGAAATTTTGCTGAACCCACAGGCCGTACTGGATGGAAATACCGACAGTCCCGATGCTAGATATGCCGCTTTGTTCAAGGAATATCAGAAACAAGAATTTTTGAAGGTGATTACGTTGTCCGAGGAATACATCAACAAGTTTACCGGAGACCCTATTGTGCCCAAGTTTGAAATGTTGAAAGCCAATGCCATTGGTCGTTTACAAGGATTCGAGGCCTTTAAGGAAGCGCTCAACTATGTGGCGCTCACCTATCCCAACAATCCTGAGGGTAAGAAGGCGGAACAAATGGTCGAAGAGCAACTTCCAAAATTGGAAAACAAGGAATTTTCACCGGAAACGGGATCTACCGGCTCTGGAAATTGGAAGGTGGTTTTTCCCTTCAAAATCAAAAACGATGAACAAGCGACCAAACTAAAAAATCGTTTGGAAGAAGTGATCGGGGAACTGCGCTATGACAATATTGTCTCCAAGGACGTTTATAATTTGGAAGATGAGTTTGTGGTGGTACACGGTTTCCGCTCCAAGGACTTTGCCCTTGGCTTTGCAGAGCTTATAAAAAACAATCGCGACTACCTTATTAAAGATGAGAATTTTGTAGTTTTATCGGACAATTACAAAATAATCCAGGTACATAAGAACTTAGAATCATACAAAGCACAATTTTAACCCCAAAATCCTAGAACACCATGTTTTCTGACAACAAAAAACCACGACCTATGAATGAATTTGGCGGTCAGCCCAATAGAATAGAAAAGAACACAAAGATCAAGGGTGATATAACCTCTGAAGCCGATTTTAGAATAGATGGCAAATTGGAGGGGAATGTGACCACTTCCGGTAAAGTCGTCATTGGAAAGGATGGCTACATCAATGGAAAAGTGGAATGTGTCAATGCTGATATAGAAGGAAGGTTCAATGGAGAACTTTTGGTAAAGGATTTACTTTCCCTTAAATCATCTGCGACCATTGAAGGCACCGTAAGTGTGGCCAAATTGGCCGTGGAGCCTGGAGCAACCTTTAATGCGGCCTGTACCATGGGCAAAGGAGGGGCGCCAGTAGCCGCTCCAAAAATGCAGTCCACAAAGAAAAATGAGCCAGCAAAAGCCTCGTAAAAAATATAACAAATCAATTAATACTGCAGCCCGTTTGTCTGGTTCGGCCATTCAAATGGGCATTGTTATTTATTTGGGGGTGTGGGGAGGCAAATGGCTCGACAACCATTTTGGGACAGCGAAAATATTCCTGCCGATCTGCACGATTTTAGCTGTAGCCATTTCCATATATTTGGTGATTCAACAACTGAAAAAAATCAACGATTGAAAATCAGGTTTTACCCGATTCTTTTTGTTTCTTTCCTTTTTGTGGGATTGATATTGCTGTTCCTTTTCCAAAAATGGTTTTTGGAAAACAACGGTCATGATCTTTCTGCTCTTCAACTTACAAAAAGTTATATGCTCAATGCCATAATGGCCTTGATCGTTTTTTTTTCCATTTATATTTCCAGAAATAAATACAGGGATTTGCTCGGTTTCTTTTTTTTGGGAGGAAGCCTGTTAAAATTTACACTTTTCTTCATTTTTTTGTACCCGGACTTTAATGAGGATGGCGAATTGGTGCGTTTGGAGTTCCTAGTATTTTTTGTTCCATACGGATTTGCACTTGCCCTGGAAACCTTCTTTTTGGTGAAACTACTTAATACTGTGCGCTGAACACCTAAAATCATTCAAAAAAAACAAAGGGGAAAATAATACCTAAAAAAGCTTTTTTCTTTTGATTGAGGGATGTATTTTTGCACCAATTTTTGAGGACCCATAGTTGGATCATATGCGAAATTCTTTTTTCAGTAAAAAATTAGTAGCCGTAATTTTTTTGATTGCGGGATTTGTGTCGGCTCAAAACCATGAGGGAGAAGAAGTTGAAACCGGTGCCCACGATTTAAAGACCGAAATCAAGGAATACATTGACCATCACCTTTTGGATTCGCATGATTTCAACCTTTTTTCTTACACTACCGACGAAGGTGAGCACAAGTATGTCGGTTTTCCACTTCCTGTGATTCTTTGGGACAATGGCTTAAAGGTTTTTCTTTCTTCTGAGTTTGAACACGGGGAGGCCGTAGCTGAGGTTGATGGCAATTACTACAAGCTATATCACAACAAAATATATAAGACCGATGCGCAGGGCACTATAAATTATGGCGGCCATCAAGGGGAGGAAACGCACGAAGAGGAGGCTTTTGGCGAGCACTTAGTTGTTGATGACACCCATCCGACCAATGAAAAGCCATTGGATCTATCCATTACCAAGAACGTTGTCTTTATTGCCGCAGTGGCCCTGTTGATGTTCTTGATGTTCCGCTCCATGGCAAAAAGATATCAAAAAAGTACTATGCCGACAGGTTTGGGAAGGTTCTTGGAGCCCTTGGTGCTTTTTGTGCGTGATGAGATTGCCATTCCAAACATTGGAGAGCACAAATACAAAAGGTATATGAGCTATTTGCTCACGGTGTTCTTTTTTGTGTGGATAATCAACCTATTGGGCTTGACTCCACTTGGGGTCAATGTGACCAATAACATTGCCGTTACATTTGCCCTGGCAATGATCACCTATCTTATTACAACATTTACAGGGAACAAAAATTACTGGAAACACATCTTCTGGATGCCAGGCGTACCGGTTCCCATGAAGATTATATTGGCCCCCATCGAATTGCTGGGGACGTTCATCAAACCATTTTCGTTGATGATTCGTTTGTATGCCAACATTACTGCGGGTCACGTAGTATTGATGAGCATTATTGGGCTTATGTTCATATTCAAGAACTGGATAGGAAGCCCGTTGTCTTTCTTGTTGGCATTCGCACTTTCCTTGTTGGAATTGTTGGTGGCTGCATTGCAGGCGTATATTTTTACCATGTTGTCCGCCCTATATTTTGGTATGGCGGTAGAAGAAGATCATCATTAATTAGAACGTTTAATATTTAAATTCATATATCATGACAATTCCAGACATCGTAGGTGCAGGTTTGATCGTAATCGGAGCAGGATTGGGTATCGGTAGAATCGGTGGTCAAGCAATGGAAGCCATTGCTCGTCAACCAGAAGCTTCAGGTAAGATCCAAACTGCTATGTTGATCGCAGCAGCCCTTATTGAAGGTATCGGTTTCGCCGCTCTTTTTGCAGCGTAATGACCGTAAAAGTATTGATGAAGGCCATAGCGGTTGGCTATGGCCCTTCATTGATTAAATGATATAGTTTAAGATTAATATTTTAAGATAAATGGAAAAGTTATTAGAGGAGTTTTCCTTAGGGTTGTTTGTCTGGCAGTTGTTGCTCTTTGTGGGCCTATTGTTGTTATTGAGAAAATACGCTTGGAAACCAATTCTTGGTGCGGTTGAAAAAAGGGAAGAAGGCATTAAAGAAGCCCTGGAAGCTGCCGAAGCTGCAAAGAAAGAAATGCAGAATGTGACAGCGGACAGTGAAAAGCTTTTGAAAGAAGCCCGAGCTGAAAGAGATGCATTGTTGAAAGAGGCCAGGGAAATCAAAGAGGGGATAATCTCCGAGGCCAAAGAGCAAGCCCAGGCAGAAGGTGATAAGATAATCAAACAGGCCCAAGCAACCATTGAGAGCGAAAAGAAAGCTGCCGTTGCCGATATCAAGGCCCAAGTAGCCAATCTATCCATTGAGATTGCAGAAAAAGTGATCAAAGAAGAGTTGTCCGATAAAGGCAAGCAACAAAAGTTGGTCGAGAGCATGTTGAGCGATATTAAACTGAACTAACAAACCATGAACCAAAACAGGGCAGCCATACGCTACGCAAAAGCAACATTGGATTACGCAGTCGAGAAGAAAGCGGCGGAAGCCGTGGAAAAGGACATGCGGGAGATAGCTGCGACCATTTCTGAAAACGTGGAGCTTCAGAACCTTTTGGAAAGCCCCATTATAAAATCAGAAGTAAAAAAGAACAGTTTGTTGGAAATCTTTAAAGGAGCCAACGAAATCACCAAAGGTTTGTTGCAAACATTGATTGGCAACAAGAGAATTTCCATGTTACAGGAAGTGGCCTATAAATATATCATCCTTTATAAAACCATGAAGGGTGAGGAAACGGCCTATGTGACCACCGCAGTTCCATTGACCGCTGAGTTGGAAAAGAAGATTTTGGACACCGTTACCAAGGCAACGGGCAATACAATTACCCTTGAAAACAAAATTGATGAGAGCATTATCGGTGGATTTGTGCTAAGGGTAGGTGACACTCAATACGATGCGAGCATCGCAAACAAATTGAACGGATTAAAAAGAGAATTTACAAATAGTCTATAAAAATGGCAGGAGTAAAAGCCGCTGAGGTATCAGCAATTTTGAAAAAACAATTATCAGGTTTCGAAGCATCCGCTTCTTTGGATGAGGTAGGTACCGTATTACAGGTAGGTGATGGTATTGCCCGTGTATATGGACTTGCCAATGCCCAATATGGGGAATTGGTGGAGTTCGAGGGTGGTATGCAAGGTATCGTTCTTAACCTCGAGGAAGACAACGTAGGTGTTGTATTGTTGGGCCCATCCAAGGAAATTGTGGAAGGCGCTACTGTTAAAAGAACCGAGCGAATTGCTTCCATAAACGTTGGTGAAGGAATTGTTGGCCGTGTAGTGGACACCTTGGGTAAGCCTATCGACGGTAAAGGCCCTATTTCAGGTGAAACCTACGAAATGCCTTTGGAACGTAAAGCTCCTGGTGTAATTTTTAGACAGCCCGTTGATGAACCCCTACAAACTGGTATAAAGGCCATCGACGCCATGATTCCGGTAGGTAGAGGACAAAGGGAGTTGGTGATCGGGGATAAACAGACAGGTAAGACCACTGTTTGTGTCGATACCATCCTAAACCAAAAAGAATTTTACGATGCCGGTGAACCCGTTTATTGTATCTATGTAGCCATAGGTCAAAAAGCATCCACGGTAGCCGCCATCGCCAAAACTTTGGAAGAAAAAGGAGCACTGGCCTATACAACCATTGTTGCAGCCAATGCTTCCGACCCTGCCCCAATGCAGGTATATGCTCCGTTTGCAGGTGCAGCCATTGGCGAGTTCTTTAGGGATACCGGGCGCCCGGCATTGATCATCTATGATGATTTGTCAAAACAGGCCGTTGCCTATCGTGAAGTATCCTTGTTGTTGAGAAGACCACCAGGACGTGAAGCATACCCTGGTGACGTTTTCTATCTTCACTCAAGATTGTTGGAGCGTTCTGCCAAGATTATTGCCGATGATGAAATCGCCAAGAACATGAACGACCTTCCAGACGTATTGAAACCGATGGTGAAGGGAGGAGGTTCTTTAACGGCTCTTCCAGTTATTGAAACCCAAGCTGGTGACGTTTCCGCATATATCCCTACCAACGTAATTTCCATTACAGATGGTCAGATATTCTTGGAGCAAGATTTGTTCAACCAAGGGGTTCGTCCTGCAATCAACGTAGGTATCTCTGTTTCCCGAGTTGGAGGTAATGCTCAGATCAAGTCGATGAAAAAAGTGGCAGGTACTTTGAAACTGGACCAAGCGCAGTTCCGTGAATTGGAAGCATTTGCCAAGTTCGGTTCCGATTTGGATGCCGCTACCTTGAACGTAATTGAAAAAGGGCGCAGGAACGTTGAAATCTTGAAGCAAGGCCAGAACGATCCATTTACCGTGGAAGATCAGGTAGCCATCATTTTTGCAGGTTCCAAGAATTTGTTGCGTGATGTTCCTGTGGACAAGGTAAAAGAGTTTGAAAAAGATTTCTTGGAGTTCTTGAACGCTAAGCACAGAGATGTATTGGATACCCTTAAAGCTGGTAAATTGACGGATGAAGTAACCGATACATTGACTGCTGTTTGTAAAGATCTTTCAAGTAAGTATAAAGGTTAAGAGTTCAGAGTGATGAGTTATGGGAAAGCTTGAAACGAGTCCTGTAAGAATTAAAAGTTTCGAGTTTGCTTGTAAAATTGTTCATTACTGCGATAATTTAAAGAATAAAAAAGATTTTGAGATAGCCTCTCAATTATTGAAAAGCGGTACTAGTATCGGTGCAAACACAAGAGAAGCACAAAGAGGGGTTAGCACAAAGGATTTTAAAAATAAATTTGGGATAGCTTTAAAGGAAGCTGATGAAACCAAGTATTGGCTTGAGATTTTAGAAGCGACCGGTAGAGAAGTTCCCAAAGAATTAATGGATAGGTGTGAAGAGTTAAATAAGAATCATTGTGGCAATAGTCAAAAACTCTTAACTCAGCACTCATAACCCATAATTAAAAACAATGGCGAATCTAAAGGAAATACGTAACAGGATAACATCCATCTCTTCAACGATGCAGATTACCAGTGCCATGAAGATGGTTTCTGCTGCAAAGCTGAAAAAAGCGCAGGATGCTATTACGGCAATGCGCCCCTATTCGGACAAACTCACTGAGCTTTTACAGGGGTTAAGTGCCAGTTTGGAAGGAGATGGAGGAAGCGAGTATGCCGCCAAAAGACCGGTAAACAAAGTTTTGGTCGTTGCCATTACTTCCAACCGTGGTCTTTGTGGTGCATTTAACTCCAACATCATTAAGCAGAGCAATAGTTTGGTTTCCAACGAGTATTCCGGCAAACAAGTGGATTTCTTGACCATTGGAAAGAAAGGGAACGATATCCTTCGTAAAAGACACACCATATTGGCCGACCACAGTACGGTCTTTGATAATTTGACCTTTGATAACGTTGCCGAGATTGCTGAACAATTGATGCGTTTGTTCATCACGGGAGAATATGATAGAATTGAATTGGTGTACAACAAGTTCAAGAATGCTGCTACACAAATCGTGATGACCGAACAGTTCTTGCCCATTACAAGTGCAGAAGGGGACAATGCCATTGCTGCAGATTATATTTTTGAACCATCCAAAGAGGAAATCGTAAAAGAATTGATTCCTAAATCTTT
>CEVF01013456.1_pt1 | contig 14881 bp, 9 predicted proteins | sample 356441 | NCBI WGS metagenome assembly CEVF01 (sample SAMEA2622765, study PRJEB7988) | marine metagenome | biome: marine biome (ENVO:00000447); feature: surface water layer (ENVO:00002042); material: "saline water (ENVO:00002010), including plankton (ENVO:xxxxxxxx)" | depth 5 m
ATGTCCGTACCGCGGCCAGCCATGTTCGTGGCAATGGTCACTGCACCGGCACGACCCGCCTGAGCCACGATCTCCGACTCACGCTCAACATTTTCTGGCTTGGCGTTGAGCAAGTTGTGGCGAATCTCCTGTTCCGCCAGAAGAGAACTGAGCAATTCACTCTTCTCCACTGAGGTGGTGCCCACCAGCACGGGACGACCCTGCCTGTGAATTTCAGCGGTTTCATTGGCCACAGCTCGCCACTTGGCCGCTTCGGTTTTGTACACCTGATCGGCCCAGTCCTGCCGAGCACGCACCCGATTGGTGGGCACAATCGTGGTTTCGAGTTGGTAGGTCTTCTCAAACTCAACTTCCTCGGTTTTAGCCGTACCGGTCATGCCCGCCAAACGCGGATAAAGCAAGAAAAAGTTCTGGTAAGTGATCGAGGCCAGAGTCTGGGTTTCAGCCTGAATCTGCAGGGCCTCCTTGGCCTCAATCGCCTGATGCTGGCCATCGCTCCAACGCCTCCCTGGCATGACCCGACCAGTGAATTCATCAACGATCACCGCCTCACCATCGCGAACGATGTAATTGACATCTTTGACAAACAACTCCTTCGCCTTCAGGGCATTGGTGATGTAATGCGCCCAAGGATCCTGGGGATCAAAAAGATCTTGAACGCCCAGCATCTGTTCCGCCTTAGCGAACCCTTCATCGGTGAGGGTGCAGCTGCGCTGCTTCTCATCCACCTCGTAGTCACCCTCGGGATCAATGCCGTCCTTCCCTAATTCAGCAGAGCGCTCAAGAGCTGCAGCCACCTGCGCCGCCTGCTGGTACTTCACCTGAGGACGCTCCACCTGACCGGAAATGATTAGGGGCGTGCGGGCTTCGTCGATCAAGATCGAATCGACCTCATCAATCACGCAGTACTGAAACTCCCGCTGAACCACCTCGCTGATGTCTGCGGCCATATTGTCTCGCAGATAGTCGAAGCCCAGCTCCGAGTTAGTCGCATAGGTGATGTCACAGCTGTAGTTTCGTCGTCGCTCTTCAGGACGCATATTCTGCTGGATCAAACCAACCGAAAGACCGAGAAAACGGTGTACTTGCCCCATCCATTCAGCATCCCGACGGGCCAGGTAATCGTTCACCGTCACAACATGGACACCCCTACCAGTAAGTGCATTGAGGTAGCTCGGGAGAGTGGCGACCAATGTTTTCCCTTCGCCGGTTTTCATCTCGGCGATCTGACCTTCGTGAAGCACCATGCCGCCAATCAGCTGGACATCAAAATGACGCATGCCCAGCACCCGCTTGCCGGCTTCACGAACAACAGCGAAAGCCTCTGGCAGGATTTCATCAAGGATCGGACGCTGCTTGGCCAGACTGCCGGCATTGGCCAAACGCTCCTGAAAGGAAGCGGTTTTGCCACGAAGTTCATCGTCAGAGAGAAGAGCGATCTCCTCTTCAAGAAGCTGAATATCCGAAACAATCGGCTGGTAACGCTTGAGCTTGCGGGCATTGGGATCACCCAGCAAAAGCCTAAGCATCGAGTTTAAGAGAAATTACTTCAAAATTATACACAGGGGCAGCAGCCATTCGCATGCGAGGGCTAGATAGATGAAAATTCGAAAAGAATAAAGGTATAATCGCAAAAGGCAGACAATCAATAAAAGAAATCCTAGAAACTAAATATAAATCTAGCGAGGATGGCATAAATTAAAGATATTCAAAGGCGGCCAAGTGCCGCTAGAACGCTCATTTTCATTGAATCATAGGAGTACAAATCCCTAATACGAGAGGACAACCTAAGTAGATTAGAGGAAAAATTCTGGGGATCAGTGGAAACACTATTTGCAAAATTCTTGATATTGTCGAGGAAACCATTCCAATCTCCTACTGGAATTGACCTAGCCATGCTGAAATCATGAGCTATTTCGAAAAGTTCTCTGCCACCTAAGCCGTCGTAACCGACGACACAACAACCACAGGCCATAGCTTCTGCTATGGGAAGACCAAAACCCTCAGGATGACCAAATGAAAGGAACATAAGGCTCTTTTTCATTATGGCAATAACATCCTCATGCTTACAATCAGAAATTTCAACCAATCTCCAATCCGACAAATCTGACTGACAAGCAATAAGACCCGTGACAGCAATTGCATCAAGTTTATTCTTACGGGTCATAAAGGCAATCTGACGTTTTTTAACTTTTGCAGGCTTACAAATATCAGATTCAATTCCATTGATTAAAAGACTAACCTTATCGATGCCAAGCCCAAAATATTCGCATAGTAAAGCATAATCGTAGCGAGAGACGCAAAAGACGTGCTTTATTTGAGGTGAAGAATACTGCTTAAGGATATGCGAGGGACGAGTAATAACTGGCCCACCACGTAGTCCAAAGCTATAAGAAACGTTCTGATTAAAAACAATAACAGGAAGATCAGAGGCGATCGACTTGAATTCACAGAGGTAGGTCTCAGGAATTACGACATAATCAAATTCTGGGGAGAGCTTGACATCGCGAAGTTCGCACCAGTTACGAAACGATATTGTGTTGACATTGCTTTCAAACCAACCAGGATGAAAACATTCATCGTCCTGAACTAATATGGAAGTGGAACCAGAGGCATTGATGGCCTCAGCTAAACGATGAATTTGCTTAATGCCACCGATGGGTCGCGTGACATCGGGTCGCACAATTATCCAGAAATTCAAGTCTTTTAAGTTCTTAGCCAAGCAAAAGCAAGTTAGAATACTATTAATTATAACCGTCAGATGAAGGCAAGGCAGAAGAAAAACTTCATATTTATAACGTTTGATCAATTAAGGGGTGATTGGCATGGATCTAAATGGAACTCACTGAACATGCCAAATCTTGAAATGACTTCAAGAGGGGGAATTCACATACGAAGGTGTTATACTTCATCTCCTCAATGCATCCCTGCAAGATTAAGTTGGTTGACAGGGGAGAAACCAAGTCGATATGGGATAACAAGAAATACAGGTATTAAAATAACTAACGATATAAAATCACTTTACAGGAATCTTAGCTCAAGCGGATGGAAAACAATTTTAATTGGCAAAACGCATTGGACAAACCACCAAAAACCACATGACCTAAGAGAAAACACAAAACTTTTAGAAGATTTAGGATTCAATACCGCGATAGAATGCGCCGGGCCACGAGCAATGCAACGAGTTAAATGCAAACTGACAGATCAATGGATCAACGAAGGTGTATACGACGAACACATAAAGGACTTGGAGGATAGATATAAGAATGGAAGAAATAGAAAAGCCTGGCAAGTAAAGCAGACAACACTACCAAACCATCTTTATCCTGATATCTGGATATGCAATGAATCAATAAAACAGCTTCAGGCTTTACCTACAAACGAACCATGGTTTTTGTGGGTGAGTTTTGTTGGTCCTCATGAACCATTTGACACTCCACCACCATGGAAAGGAAAAAACAAAGAGCTGAAGGAAAACAGCGCAGTGCCCGAACAAGAGTGGATTAAAAATTTGAATAAGAGCTATGAATTAAAAAAAACATGGCAATCATGGGATGGAAAATTAAAAGATGAAGAAATCATGGAAGCAAGAAAAGACTATCTTGATCATTGTGCGCTGTTAGATGATCAAATAGGGCGAATAATTGCAGCACTAAACCAAAGAAACGATAGCAATAATACAGATATATTAATAACTTCTGACCACGGAGATATGATGGGTGATCACGGCATGATGTATAAATCGACGTTTTTAGAAGGAAGCATTAGAGTACCGTTTATTTATAGACCGGCAAATGCAAGGTTTATATGGCAAAGAACCACAAAGATCGAAGAGGCACCTCTTACCGGTGCAATAAAAATAATTCTAAAGGGTCTTCAAAAAGCGAAAACAACTCGCGAGGTTGCTAGAAATCTACGAGAACTAAGCAAAAAACCAATCGTGATCGAATATGGGGATGAGATTATGATGATTAAAGATGGCATTAAGGCAGCATTTAAAGGAAACACAGCTGTACCGATATGGTGTACAGACATCAAAAGAGATAGAAACGAAACGATAAATATAATCGAAAAAGGGCCGAATTCAAGGCAGAAAGCAATACTCAGAATATTAAAAAAGAATGCGCGAAGGCTACTAAGGAGTAAAATGAAAAGATCTTGGATAATAGCAGATCTAAGAGATTAAACGAATATCATGAGAACGTATTGTCAAATCGTGGACGAATCAAAGTTTGGGGATTACTAGCAAGCCAATGACTCCAAGTACGAAAACTATCTATGTCTTGATTGAGATAATTAAGGAACGCAGGTAGTTCATCTGTAGGAACTCGCCCGTGAACAATTAATGCGGGCATACCCCTCCCTATAATCCAAGGCTTAGGTGTACGAAGATTGGCTTCCGGTGGCAAAACTAAAAATTTAAGATTACTATCTTGAAGATAAGACCAAAGTGTGGAACGGAAGGATGCTTGATCCCAAGACTGTGAATGCTCTGTAAATAATCGGTCATACAAAGCAAGCCACGAAGAAACTAAGTTTTGCTGTAGATCAGAGTTCTTTAAGACCAACACACCGGTGTTTAGCTCCGGGAAAGTAATCGGTGGGATACTATCTGACCAGCCGGGTGGGTGCCTCACTGGAGCATGAGAGGCAGCTACGTCAAAAGTTTGAAGTAGTGTGAATAGGTATTTATCGTCCCAGACTAAAAAAGCATCAGTATCGAGGAAAAGAGTATAGTCAAACTCCAAAGAAACTAAGGCACTTATTTTGTCCCTATAGCTATATTTCGGGGAAGGGTGTTGAATAATCTTACTAAAACAACTTTCAACAAGATCAGGATAATCAGGGTTGTCTGTAATGAGATAGATAGGATTAGAGGTATGTTTTCTAGTAATAGAAGCACTAAAGATAGCCTCTTTTATATATGCCGCACCTGTTGCAACATAGACAATTCCACGTTTTGGCATATGCATTAAATTGAATAGGAGGTTGACCAGGGCTTGACGCAATCAAAATCGTACCTCACCTTAGAAATAGAGGTTCTCATGTGATTTATAGAACTATTATCAGGTTCCAATACAGAAGCTTTATCAAGATAATAAGTTGCTAATGCTTTGTGCTTTCTTACAAGAGCAAGGGTTGATAGATTGAAGTATATTTTAAAACTAGCGCTACCCATTAGAAGCGCGTGAGTTAACAAAACCTCCGCATCCTGAAACCTCTTTAGACCAATATAAGAGTCAGCGATACACTCAAACAGTAAAGCATTTAAGCCCGTAGTTTTCAAAAGGGAGTTGCAAATAGAAAGAGCATGAGAAAATTCACGCTTAAGATTAGATTCTTGAGCAGTTTTTAATTGTTCTTGAAAGACTCCATCGGTATTTTCCTTAGGAAGGATATCTAATAATTGTGATGCTGAACTATCTTTTGATGACAGCTTAATTGTAGCAAGTGTCCTACGTACTTCCTCGTCCGAAAATGCAAGAAGAAGAGGATCTGCGGGTTGCCATGATGCGGAAGTTTGTTCATTAACGAGGATGCCAGCTTCATTATGTCGCTTGGCCAAATAAAGACGCTCGAGATTTGTTTTAGCGTCAGCATAGTCAGGCATCTCTTCTACAATCGATTGTAAAATTGACTCAGCGCTGTCAAAATCTTGTAAATCAATTAATAGATTGGCGTAATTATTCTGTATAGTTCGATCGTCAGGAGCCAGCTCAAGAGCTTTGAGGAAGAAATTTTTAGCTTGTGTTGTTTCTGAACAACGTCTACATACAACTCCGATAAGTGAATAATAAGAGGCTACACCAACAAAACATGACTCAATTTCTAAAAGTATAGACCGTGCCTGAGAATAATCTCCCAAACTATAAAAGGAGGCACCAACAACACGTGCAACCAGAGGGTCTGAAACTGGAGAAAGCTGATTTTTGGACCATTCGGCAACAATGTCGTTATAACGGGCTTGCTCGTATGCAGCCAGGAAATCAAACATAATCAGAATTCTTTTACCGATTTTACTACGTGCTAATGGGCCCAGTAGGTGGTGGACAACCCATTTCTAGCCAATTTCTGACATCTCTGAAGGCGTCAACCCAACCGTGATCCTTACATTCTCTAGCAATACCAACAGATGGATACCAATAGCTACGCTTAACTGATGGATCAGTAAACCACCTCCAATCAGAGTATCGACTTAGTAAGCATTGAGTAGGAATATTTAAACCACCAGAACCATGAATTGTGGTATTGGCAACACTAATAACAGCATCACAGGCAGATACCTGTGTAACCCAAGTGTCCATATTCTTTAGGGGATCTATACGATTATCATGAACTATATCTATACCTGAATCTCTCCATTTTTTTATTTGAGCTCGGCTATCACCATACTGAAGATTAATAAATCGTACGTTAGGCAAGTTAGACATAATAGTACCGAATGATTCTGGTGTGATTGATTTCTGTGCGATGCGCTTTCCACGACCGCCTCCACGCCAGCTAACACCTACAAGTAGTGATACTTTCTTCTGGTGATTAAGATAAGTATCTCTGAGTTCATCCCTAAAGGACAGGTCAGGAATTAACATTGGCGAGCGAGGAGCATAACTGTCTAATGTGGTGAAACGGTACTGACATATGGATCCCATAGCACATTGAAAATCAAAATCACTAGATGACAATTTCCTCTTCGCTACATCCATTTGAGTGTATATAGAAAGCTTACCTTCCTTAATCTCTCTCTCAAAAGTTCGCTCGTATAAAGTTCTCAAACGATGTGTTATCAAAATCGAAACGATTCGGAATTCGTTGAGGAGAGTGGGAAGTAGAGTCAAAAACTGCATGACATCACCAATGGCTTGCTCCTCAAGTAAAAGCAGTGATTTTCCCTCACCATTTTGACCACGCCATACAGGCAGATCATTGCTTGAAAAAGGCTTAATTAATGCACGCTGCCACTTTTGCGCACCGTCAGCAGGTGTACGCAAACCCCAATCAAATAGGGACCAGCCTCTTCGAAAATCTTGAACCTGAAGAGATTCACAGGCGCAGTTCCAACTATTAATATCAAGCGTTTCTTGTAAAGCTTTTTTATCTTCGGAGGAAAAAGGATTCGAGTTATTAACGCGTAGCAGAGCTCTTTCAAAATACTCTATGGATTTGGAATGCTGAAGGGTATGGCGAAAATGAGTGGCCATACTAAACAAAAGCTGGGTAGCCTCGATATCAGTAGACTTAGCTATTAAACTCTCGACTAACTTATAGATTTTATTTTTTTGAATATCGTCTAATGACAAATCGCCATCGCTGGAATCAACAATAAGCATTATCGCTTTAATATACCCTGGCTTTAGTCCTACATCGCTAAGTGCGAGTTTGACCGTTGAGAGAGCCCAATTAAAATGCCCCAGATTACACAAGATATCAAGAATATTGCTGTAAAAGGCGGCTCTTTGATCGAGAGTTGAGTGCAAGTCGGTCTTTAAGGATAAGTGCAAACCGCTCAGATATATATGTAGTGAAGAGAGTGGACGTGATTGCTTCAAAAGGTTGCCATAATTCATAATTATCGCTAAGTCTGTAGGGAAGAAATTCAAACCAGCTTTGTAAACCTGCTCTGCTTTCTGGTCGTTTCCAAGCTGTCTAAGCAGAGCGCCGTAGTTCTGATATAATTTACGATCTTTAATCTTTTTTTTGTATGCTAGATTATAATTGTGATCAGCTTGAGTGAAATCTTCAACACGGTGCGCCTTTAGTGCAAGTTCTAGGCTCATCATAATTGGCTCTCTATTTCAATTCTAACACAAGAAACGTGAAAATTTTATTCCTACATCCAAATTTTCCTGCTCAATTCAGGCACATCAGCCGACATTTTGCAGAAGAAGGATATGATGTAATATTCTTATGCCAGACACACTACGGGAGGAGAATAGCTGGGGTAAAAAGAATGGCCTTAAAAGATAAAAAGAAGGAAAAGTGCTTCGACAATTTATACACTGACGAATTTTCCAGAAGCAAAGCAAGGTCAAACCTTTACCGATCTGCATTTATCCAGTTACGTAATCAAAAAAAGTGGAATCCAGATATTGTCATCAGCCATTCGGGATGGGGTTGTGGTTTACATGTGAAGGAAATTTGGCCGGAAACAACTCTTATCACATACCTCGAGTGGTGGTTCAATCCCAACTCCGAGCTCGCATTAGCCATGAAAAAGAATAAAAACCTGAACTATAGTTCAAAATCAATTGAAAAAATGTGGTTGAGAAATATACCAATCTCTTTTGAGTTGTCTACAGCTGACCATATTATTGCACCATCAAGATGGCAGAAACAACAACTTCCCAAGCAACTTATCAAAAACTGCCATGTCATATATGATGGGATTGACCAAAATATTTTTCACTTCGAAGAAAGCCAGATTTCGAAAACACCTAAACTAACTTATGGCACAAGGGGAATGGAAGCGATGAGATGCTTCCCAGAATTTATAAAATCACTACCGTTAATAATTTCAAAATGGCCCACTCTAAAAGTGGAGATTGCTGGAGAAGATGAGATCTGCTATGGGGGGTCTCAACCTAAAGAAGGTAGTTGGGGTGCTTGGGCCAAAAGTTATCTACAGCAAAATGGAGTACCTGACGGTAAGGTTGAATGGAAAGGCAGATTAGAACTAAGAGAATACCTAAAATGGCTCAGAGGATCATGGTGCCATATATACTTAACTCAACCATTTGTACCAAGCTGGAGTCTTCTTGAAGCAATTTGCTGCGGTACTCCACTTGTAGTAAACAAATGCCCAGCAACAGAAGAATTCCTGGGCTTGGCGAAAACAATATGCGTCGTTGATGACCTTTCTGTAGAGTCAATATCGAGTGCTGTGGCCAGCCAGCTTAGAAACCGGTCGAGATGGCAACCTGTATCAGCTGAGACACTTGAGACGCTTGATCACAAGGCTTCTCTAAAAAAATGGCGTCGTATTGCGGATGCGCATCTGCCCACAGCGGATTGACCTGCTTGTAGGTCTTCTGTAACCTAGGCACGGTCTTACGTTTGACCCTCTTCCGTACAAGCCATGGCTTATTTGATCAATTCCGGAGGTCTGGAGACCACCGGTACCAGCGGGGCAGACCTGTTTCAGGTTCAGAGCGCCGCAGCCAAAGCAACCACCCTCAAGGGACTTGATGGCAGCGATACCATCACTGTCCAAGACGGCGCTTCCACTGCAACCTCGTTGCTGTTTGATGTTGCTGGTGGCTCCGACAAGCTCGCTCTGAGTGGTGGTACCTACTCAGCATCCACACTGAAGGGTGGTGCTGGTGGTGACACCATCACCTTCACTGGTGTCACCTTCGGCGAAGGTGTCCTGAATGGTGGCGGCGGAGATGACACTCTCACCCTGCTCGGTGGTGATTTCGCGTCTTCCCAGATCGCCCTTGGTGATGGTGCCGACTCTGCAACCATTTCCGGTACCACCCTCGCAAGCTCCACACTCTTCTTCGGTGCAGGAAGCGACGAACTCAACCTTGATTACACCGATATTCAATCGGCTCAGATCTATGGTGGTGGTGGCGCTGACAGCCTGATCTTCTCTGGTTTGGCTGCAAGCGGTGCCCATGCGTTGATCCTTGGTGACTCGACAGTCAATGGTGGTGGCGCTGACACCATCACTTTTGAAAACCAAGTTGGAACTGACTCCACCATTAAAGGTAAAGGTGGTGCAGACCTGATCACCATCAGTAGCGTCGCTGCTTCAGCACGTATTGAAGGTAACGCTGGTGGCGACACCATCACTCTGAATGCTGAAATCGAGGGCAATGGTGCATTTATTGGCGGCGGCCAAGGAAATGACATCATTACGATGTCGGGTATGAGTGCTGCTAGCGCAACCATCCAGGGTGGCGGCGGTGCTGACAGCATCGACATTGGTATCGATGCAAGTGGAACAACCAACTTCGTGTTTGGTGGAGCTGGTGCTGACACCCTTGAAATGGGTGGCATGGGCATCAAGTCAGGTTTCATCGGCGTCAGCGCATTCACTGACTCCACACTGACAACCATGGACGTGTGGTCAGCTGAAGGGACTGCTTCAGGTTTCATTGTCAACTTCAGTGCTGTCAACAAAACTTTCGTGACAGGTGTGATCGCAGCATCTGATACCGGCTTCACCGCAGAGTCGACTGACGGATTGGTCACAAGCGCTGACTTCTCTTCCGCTGGAACGGTGACTGCACGTGCAGAACTTCTTGATGCAGCTGCAGGCACCAAAGGTTCAGTGATCTACTTCGAAGCATCAGATGTTGATTACCTCTTCATTCAGGGCGGTTCCTCCGGTACCTCCGATGACATGGTTGTCAAAATCCACACCGCTGTCAGTGCATTCACCCTGGCTGACTACCAAGTGACCGTCTCAGCTGCAGACTGATCACTTTCCTTCTTGGGTTTACAACCAAAATCACGGCTCCCCTCCGGGGGAGCTTTTTTTATGCATTGGCATAAAATCATAGTTATATTCCGGGAATAGTCCCAAAATCGTGAGACGTATCATCACAGCATCTGATACTGGCTTCACCAAATAGTCAACTGAAGGTTTAGTCACAAGCGCTTATTTCCTTTCCGCTATATCAGTTACTGCTCGTGCAAACTAACTGATCGTCGAACCTACAACTGTCAAAATTTCAGTGATGTATATTGAAGTAGCACATTTTGATTATGTCTTGATTCAAGTTTGTTCCTCTGCCTCCTCCTCTCTCTAATGCACTGGATCAGCAAAGTCTGCACTTCTTTGACTAGATTTACTCGCGCTGACTACCAGTGAACGTCTCAGCCGAAGATTGATAAACTGCTCTTCAAATTGGAATTAAAAGTACTGCCCACTACTGATGCAATCAAAAGGTCTTTGATAAAAATTTATAACCATAACCCAAGCTGCTCCTCAAGTGAAATACGTCGGTGACAGCAAGGTGCAAAGCATTTGCACTCACCAACTACTAGATACGTGACTGAAATCGACGAACTATCCCATTAAGGACTTCTGAGCTAACCAAAAGCCAACTACAACGATTTGATGCTATAGCTCGTAAGCAAGAAACTCATAAGATAATACATTCTCCATGAAACAAATCTTTCGAATCAAAATATTTCAATGCAAAGCATCCCAAAATATAAGGGCATTATCTGGCTATTAATTCAGTCTTCAAATGAGATTTCTTTCATTCTATGGCGCGAACTTGAAACCAATTAATTAATCATATAACAAGTCATTGAGAAACATATGCATCCAGCTACCAAAAAGGTAAGACAAGTGATTGCATTACATGCATAATATTAACTGACGGACGCTTTAATCAAGCCTTGAGTCAAATCAAAAAACGAACTCAACTGCACAAACCATCGCATTCAAAGCATTTACTCCCTCTAGCAAATCCATCCATCAACTAACTGAATGCAATACACAAAATACGCTTGATCTAGTTAATCACCTTGCTGTCGATAAAGGGCTGCATAGCGTTGTCCTGCATTCATTAATTCATCATGGGTTCCTTGCTCTTCTAGACGACCTTGATGCATCACAATAATCGAATCACTAGTGCGAATAGAACTCAAACGATGAGTGATAAACATAACAGTACGACCTGCAGCCCACTTTTGAAGATTTAAACATAACTGACGTTCTGTGTTGTAATCCAATGCGCTTGTAGCTTCGTCCATCACAAGCAACTGGGGATTGGAAAGAATAGTACGAGCGATAGCAATTCTTTGACGCTGCCCACCACTAAGGTTTCCCCCACGCTCAGCGAGTGGAGTGGCATAGCCTTGACCCAAACCCATGATGAATTCGTGAGCACAAGCAATTTTGGCGGCCATAATTATTGAGTCAGTGCTTGCCTGAGGATCATTCAAAGCAATGTTTTCAGCAACTGTCCCCTCAAAAAGCAAGGAATCCTGAGGAACAATGCCGATCTGACGGCGCAAACTAGACAAATTTACCTTGGAGATATCGTAATCATCGATAAAAATCCTACCCTCATCAGGCTCGTACAACTTGGGAATCAACTTGGTGAGGGTGCTTTTACCGCTCCCGCTTTGACCGACAATTCCAACAAAACTTCCAGGATCAATTGAGAGATCCACAGAATCAACTTGATAGGGACCTTTCTTGCCAAAGCGGAAACGAACCTTTTCAAAACGAATAGCTCCCTGAATCGGGGGCATTGAAATTTGTCCTACCTCATCTTGGTTGGAAAGTTCCGGGTTCTGGTCGAGGATGTCACTTAGACGTTCCATCGAAAGCTGAACAGCCTGGAAACCCTGATAAAGCCCTGAAAGCTGAAGTAATGGGCCTGTGACATTGCCGGCAATGATCCGAAAAGCAATCAACATACCTAGGGTCAAATCGCCTTTTAACACCAACCCCATACCGATCCAAAGGACAAGCAATCCACTCACCTGATTGAGGAATTTCCCGATTTCACCAGAAGTTGAGCCTAGAGCCACACTTTTGAAACCCTCGGAGACGAAGGTCCTATAGCGGTCTTGCCACTTCCAACGCGCAGTGAGTTCAAAATGCTGAGCCTTTACTGTCTGAATTCCACCAAGTATTTCAATCAAATGGCTTTGGGTTCGGGCCTGAGCAACTGCGCGTTTGCGAATTAAGGACTTGTATATAGGTGCAACGCCGAAAACTAACAACACATACAGTGGCAAAGTGCTTAATGCGATTGCAGTAAGAAAAGGAGAGTAAACCAACATAACAATTAAATACAATAGCGCAAAAATAATATTGAGCACACTCACCAAAGCTGTGCCTGTGAGAAAACCACGAATAGTATTTAGTTCTCCCAGTCGCTGGGATAGCTCTCCAACAGGCCTTTTCTCAAAATAGGTAAGAGGCAAAGAAAGCAGTCGATCGATCACTGCAGTACCCAAAGTGAGATCCATTCGATCAGTTGTATCAACGAAGATATATGTTCGTAATGCCATCAGAACACCTTGAAATAGTGCCAGCACCACCATTACAGAGCCCAGTACATTGAGGCTGCTTAAATTACCCTGGCTAAGTACTTTATCAATGATCTGCTGAATCAGTAGCGGAATGGCTAAACCGAATAACTGACCAAGCAGCGATGCCACAAATACCAGTATCAGAGAGCGTTTGTACTTTCCTAGCAACGGCGTAAACCAACTCCATCCGAAACGGCTTCGTGGAGTACTGGCTATCCGCCGGGGAGAAGCAAATCGAAACTTATCCCCAAGTGCAGCCTGAATTGTGGCTGCAGACTCGCGTACGAGGCCACGATGAGGATGGCCGAGCATTACTTTATTACCAGTATTTGCAAACAGGACGACAGGTACTCCTTCCAATAGAAAGATCGCAGGTGCCTCAACACTCAGAAGATGCTGAGTTTCTACATCAGCTAGTTGACAGTTCAAGCCAAGTAGCTCCAACAAACCAGCCAGAAGCTCCAAGGAGAGAGTCTTATCACGTCGAAACTGATCCTCTAGGACCTTGGCAATTGCATCTCTTCGAAATGGCACCTGCTGCTGCAATGCCGCCATTTCACAAACGGCAAGGGCCTCCTCAAGTTGACCCTGACCACGCACTGCTGGGAAGCGCTCCTCCAACAAAAGATGGTCCCCTTCCAGAATCCCCAACTGCTCAAGAGATTGACTCGGATGCTCAAGAAATGGCTGAACTTCATCATCCGATCCCACGAACGAGGCTCCAACTGTGGGTTGAATCACACCATCTAGATCCAAACCAATTAGCCGATAGGGGAGATTAAACCCAGGCCATAGTGGCAAAACATCACCAGGAAGAACCCGCTGTCCTACGGCAGCATCTGGCACACCTGCAGTGCTAAGCATCCACACAACCTCAGGCGGAACAGATGTCGGTGGGGTGAAGGGCTCACCTGCCGCGACCGAAGCTGTCCAGGTTTGGTCAGAGACTCCAAGGGCTTCAAGACGCTCCTGCCATCCTTCTGAAAGCTGGGTCCCGTCAGATGCAACTTGCCGCAGTACATCATCGAGCTCGTGCAAACTACGCAGCTGCGCTAACGCCGCGTAAAAACGGGCATTGGTTTCCAGGCAAGAGACAAATCTCTGAGCAGGCAAACCCAGCAACATGGTCTCCTCAGATGCCAACACCCATTCAGAGGGTGTTGAACGAAGAAGAGACACCCAACCCAACAGCTGTCCTTTTCCCCTGCGATCAAGTGTGCGAGATCCCGTTGGCATCTCAGCCAGCAAACGGACTTTGCCACTCAGCACCAAAAACACTTGATTTGGCATCGTGTCGGGGCGCAAAATGCGTTGGCCCTGTGGACAACGCAAAAGTTTCGCCTCATCGAAGAGGCTATCCCGCTGCTCAGGCGTTAAGCACTCGAATGGAGGCTGCTGAACGATTTTCTCGATAACGGAAGGTAGAGAAAAGGGAGACGACTCCGAAACAGCCACAGAAACCTTTAAGTCGTCATTCTTGTGAACAGTTTACTTGGGCTTCCAAGTGGGAGGTCATGCCCTCAAGCCAGTACTGCAACTCCAACTCCAAAATCTTATTCAACGAGGCATCGCCATGAACTGCTGGGACAAACGCCTCCAGCTGCACAATCCCGAATAAGTCACCCATCCTCAACGGTTTGCTCAATTGGCCAGGCTTAAGCCTGCGCAACAACTGGCCCATGTTTCCGGGAAAGCTTGTGAGGGCCTGAAGCTTGAATAAACCTCCGTGGAACCGCTCTGAGCCAGCACCAAACTGGTACGACAGATGCTCAAACGAGGCTTCACCCGCAAGTAGGCGGTGGTAGACCTCCAATGCTATTCCTTGATTCTTAACCCGTAGCAGCCGACAACTGGCCTGATCCAGACTGTCCTTACGCTG
>CEVF01041225.1_pt1 | contig 14880 bp, 9 predicted proteins | sample 356441 | NCBI WGS metagenome assembly CEVF01 (sample SAMEA2622765, study PRJEB7988) | marine metagenome | biome: marine biome (ENVO:00000447); feature: surface water layer (ENVO:00002042); material: "saline water (ENVO:00002010), including plankton (ENVO:xxxxxxxx)" | depth 5 m
TCCCGGCTGCGCGCCGCCGAGGAGCGGCTGGCCAGCTTCAAGGCCAACAACATCGACCGCATGCCGAACCAGGAAGGGGACTACTTCGACCGGCTGCAGTCCGCCACCGACGAGCTGGCCACGGCCCGCCAGGACCTGCGCCTTGCCGAGTCGCGTCTGGAGAGCATCGAGCTGCAGATGCGGGGCGAGGCGCCCAGGGTGTCGCCGTCCGAGGCGCCGGACCCGAACAGCCTCGAGGGCCGGATTCTCGAGAACGAGGCCCGTCTCGACGACCTCCGCCTGCGCTACACGGAGAGCCATCCGGACGTGATCGCCGCACGGGAGATCGTCGAGGAGCTGCGGTCGCGCCAGGCGGCCCAGTACGCCCAGATCGGTCAGGACGGGGGCGCCAGCGTGGCGTCCAACAATCCCGTGTTCCAGGCGCTGCAGATCTCCCGCAACGAGGTGGCCTCCGAGGTCGCGACGCTGCGCGCCAACGTGGCCGAACGGGAACGCCGGGTCGCGGACCTGCGCGAGCTGATCAACGAGATTCCCCAGGTCGAGGCCGAACTGGCAAGACTCACCCGGGACTACGACGTCGAGCGCCAGCAGTACCAGGCGCTGCTCGACAGCCTGCAGCGCGAGCGGCTTACGCGGGAGGTCGTGCAGAACGAGCAGGTCGAGTTCCGCATCATCGACCCGCCGGTCGCCGGCCTGCAGCCGGTCGCGCCGCCCCGGGCCCTGCTCATGCTCGTGGTGCTGATGGGCAGCCTCGGCCTCGGCGCCGGCGTCGCCTACGTGAAGGATCAGCTCAGTCCGGTCTTCCAATCGTCGGATTCGCTGGAGCGTGGCCTCGGTGTGCCGGTGCTTGGCGCCGTCTCCCGGGTATGGAGCGACAGTGTGCGCGAGGCCAGGATCCGCACGGTGGGAGCGTTCGCCTTCGCCGTGCTCGGCCTGGTGGTGATCAACCTGGGCGTGCTGGTGTTCGAAGTGTATTTCGGAGGCATCCGAGGCCTCCTGACCTAGGCCGGTCCGGCGCCGGCATGATGATGGACCTGGCTATCCGCAGCGTCGTGGCCACCTCGTCGGGCAGTCCCGGGGGGCGGCCGGCATGAGGTTCGGCATCGGACACTATCCGCTCGCGGACCTCGCGCAGATCCTGTTCTTTCCGCTCGCGCTGTATCTGTTCAGCCGCTATCCCCGGGCCCTGGCCGCGGCGCTGGTGGTCGTCGGGGGCACCGTGTTCCTGCCGGAAACCATGCTGTTCAAGTTTCCGAGCCTGCCGTACATCGACAAGAACCGGGTGATCTACCTCGCCGCCTTCATCGGCCTGCTGGTTCATCGGCGCGACGAGCAGCCCGGACGGCCCACCGGCTTCGGCCCCGAACTGTTCCTGATTCCGATGTTCTTCGCCGGCGTCGGCACGTGGATGACGAACACCGGGCCGATGATCAACAACGGGCAGATTCAGGGCGGCCTGTCCTTCATGTGGATGATCTCCCGGGTCATCGACGACTTCTTCATGTGCATCTTCCCGTTCGTGGTCGGACGGATGGCGTTCCGCAGCCTGGAAGACATCAAGACCCTGTTCTACGTGATGGTCGGCATCGGCGTCGTCTACGCCTTCATGATCTTCGTCGAGGTGATCATGAGCATCCCGTGGCGGGTGTTTCGCTGGAGCCACTACATCTACGATTTCCCGGGACCCAGGCCGAACCAGAAGTACGGGTTCGCGGAACCGGTGGTGTTCATGGTCTCCGGCCATGCGGTGGCGACCTTCATGGTGGTGGTGGCGATCGCCGGCGCCGCCCTGCACAAGGCCCGGGCGATGCCGGTGTGGCCCTGGGTGCGCTGGCCCAATCTCTTCGTTCTGGCCGGCCTCGGCATCACCCTGAAGGTGGCGAGCATCATCTATGGCGTGACCTGCGCCTCCATCGCCCGGGTGCTGGCGCCGAAGCGGGTCGCCCTGATTGCCGTCGTCATGGGCATGGTCGCGTGCATCTATCCGTTCATGCGCAGCACCGACACGTTCCCCACCGAAGCGCTCGTCGACTTCGCCGCCCAGTTCGAGGAGCAGCGGGCCAGATCGCTCAATCACCGCTTCGTCGACGAGAACTTCGTGCTCGAGAACCTCGGCGACCGCTGGCTGTTCGGCTGGGGACACTTCGGCAGGATTCCTGGTGCCCTGACGTTCAGCGGCGACTCCGGCGAGAGCGGGCTGGACGGCTGGTGGAACATTCAGAACGGGATGGCAGGCATCGTCGGCGTCGAGCTGGGCCTGCTGTTCTTCCTCGTTCCGCTGCTGATCGGCTGGCGCAAGATGAACCGCATCGATTCCAGGGAATCGCAGATCCTGGTGGCCGCGCTCATGCTGTGCGTCGGCATTCGAATGCTCGATCTGCTGCTCAACGGCTGGTACAACAGCCTGCCCGTCATGCTCGGCGGCGCCCTCGTCGGCGCGCTGGCGTCGCTCACCGCGGATCCCAGGATCACCCGTCGCGGGCTGCAGCGGCCGCTCGGCAGAGAGCTGTCGTCTTAAGTCTGCTGTGTGCCACTTGTTGCCGACTTGTTGATCGATGCGCCAGGCCGCCGTCGCCGGGTCATAATTCACGCGGCAGAACAGGAAGGTCCCGAATCCTCGGGGCGTCCGATCGGAATCGAGGAGCGGGAGTAAGGTGACTCAGTACCGACCCGAGGTGGATGGGCTCAGGGCGATAGCCGTCGTGCCGGTCGTCATGTATCACGCCGGCCTGCCCCTGTTGACCGGCGGCTACGTCGGCGTCGACGTGTTCTTCGTGATCTCCGGCTACCTGATCACCTCGATTCTGCTCCGCGAGATCCGCGGTGAGGGTCTGTCCCTGGTGAGCTTCTACGACCGCCGAATCCGGCGGCTGCTGCCGGCGCTGTTCGCCGTGCTGGTGTTCACCACCGCCGTCGCGGCGATGCTGCTGCCTCCGATTCCATTCCGGGACTATGCCCAGAGCCTCGCGGCGACGACCGTGTTCGGGTCGAACGTGCTGTTCTTTCTCGAATCGGGCTACTTCGACGCGGCCGCGGAGACGAAGCCGCTGCTGCATACCTGGTCCCTGGCGGTGGAGGAGCAGTTCTACCTGGTGTATCCGCTGCTGCTGGCGGCGCTGGTGCGCTGGTTCAACGGACGCCTGTTCGCGGTTCTCGCGACTCTGGTGGTGCTGTCCTTCGTGGCCAGCGTGGTGGTGGTGCGGGTCGATCAGGCGGCGGCCTTCTATCTGATCCCGTTCCGCGCCTGGGAGCTCGGGCTCGGGGCGCTGCTGGCGGTGGCGCCGATCGCCTGGCGGGCGGGGTCGCCGCTGCCGGACCTGGTGCGCTGGGGCGGGGTGGCGATGATCCTGGTCAGCGTCTTCAGCTACAGCTCCGCCACCTTGTTTCCAGGCGAAGCGGCCCTGCTGCCGTGTCTGGGAGCAGCCATGGTGATCGGCGCCGGCCCGTCGCGGGGCGGTTCTGCGTTCGCGCTGCTCGCTTCCCGGCCGATGGTCTTCATCGGCAAGATCTCCTATTCCCTGTACCTCTGGCACTGGCCGATCATCGTCTTTCTCAAGCTCTCCTCGGCCGACGGCGAACTGTCCCCGACGACGGCGGCGTTCGCGATCGCCGCGTCGTTCGCCGCCGCGGTGCTGTCCTGGCGGTACGTCGAGGGGCCGTTCCGCACCCGTCGGGTGCTGCCGCGCACCAGGCCGCTGTTCGCCGCCACCGCCGCGGCCTCCGCCGTGTGGATCGGGCTCGGCGCTGCCGGCCACGTCCTCGACGGCGTGCCCCAGCGGCTGTCGCCAGCGGCGCTGTCGTTCGCCGGGGCCGCCGAGGACTTCAATCCCAGGCCGCCCACCTGCAAGCCGTGGCGGGACAGCGAATTCTTCTGTGTCATCGGCGATCCTGAGGCCGAACCCAGTTTCGTCTTCTGGGGCGACTCTCACGCCGGCATCCTGTCCAACGGGGTCTATGCGGCGGCCAGGCGTCACGGCAGGGCAGGGCTCTACTCCGGCGTAGGCGGCTGCCCGCCGCTTTTCGGCGTGGTGAAGGACGAGAGCTCGGCGGACGCGTTCACGGATGCGGCCTGTACCCGGCGGAACGCCGAGCTGGCGCGAATTCTGGCGGACCGGCCGGCAGGCATCGACACCATCATCCTGGCCAGCCGCTGGTCCTACTACGCGGAGGGCGGCGGCCTGGGCGTCGACGGGCACAACCGGGTGACCATCCGCCGCGTCGGGGACGAAGGCCCTGCACCGGACGATCCGGGTCCGCTGTTCCGGACCCTGCTGCAGGAGACCGCCAGCGAGCTCGTCACCCTGGGGCTGCGGCCGGTCATCCTCGAACAGGTTCCGGAGTTCCCGGAGTACTCGTCCGCCCGCGTGGTCCGTCAGCTCGTGGTCGGCGCCGGCGCAGTGCTGGAAGGCGACGATTCGCCACTGAACGTACCGGTGAGCGTGGTCGAGCAGCGCCAGCGAGCGTTCCTCCAAGCCGTGACGGCGCCGGACTTTCCGCGGCAGGCGACCGTGGTCAGAACCCGGCAGCTATTCTGCGAGTCGGGGCGCTGCAGCGTGATCCGTGACGGCCGGCCGGCCTACTTCGACAACAACCACGTGACCACCAGCACCGCCGTTCACATCGGCGAGCTGCTCGATCCGGTGTTCGCGGGCGTCCAGCTCAGCGGTCGCTGAGTCCGCGCGGCTCGACGGGTCGGGGCGGGCCGTCAGCCCCGCCGCCAGAACAGCAGCGCGTCCTTCAACCGCTGGCGGATACCCCGCGGCGGGACCCATTCGTGGTCGTTCTCGTAGAGACAGCTTCTCCGGGAGGCATGGGGAATGGCGGCGATCTGCACGGCCCATCCCGCGGATACGGCGGGATCGATCCCGGTGAACTCGCTCATACGGGTATTGAGGTGGCCGGGAATCCATTCGTGGACCTCGATGTCGGCGTCGACGCCGTCGAGGTCCTGGGCGATCGCCTTGGTGAGGGCGTGGATGGCCCCCTTGCTGGCCGAGTAGGCGGCGCTGTTCGGGATCGGGGAAATGTCGGCGAAACTCCCCAGGTTGTAGATGCGGCCGAAGCCGGCGGCGATCATGTGCGGCAGTACCGCCTTGCAGCCGTTGGCGACGCCGTTGACGTTCACGGCGATGGCGCGGGACCAGTCGTCCGCGGTCTCCTCCAGAAAGCTCGTTCTGGGATAGACCGCCGCGTTGTTGAACAGCACGTCGATGCGCCCGAACCGGCCGATGGCGTCCGCCACGGCCCCTTCGACGGCGCCATAGTCCGATACGTCGGCGATCAGCGCGAGGAACCGGTCGGAGGCGACGAGGCGCTCGGTTTCCCGAACCGTGTCCTCGCGGTGGCCGACGCCGACCACCCGGCAGCCGGCTTCCACGAAAGCCCGGCAAAGGGCGCGGCCGAGTCCGCTGCCGCATCCGGTGATCATCACCACGCTGTCCGCTCGCATACGCTTCGCTCCTCCCGGGCGCCGGGTTCGCGGCGCCATTGCACGAGACCGGCGGCAGTATATGACAGTGACCCGACACGGCCCGAGGGGCTTGTCCCGGGAATGTAACCGCGACTTACAAAGGAGATTTCCCACGCTCCCGCAAGTTGGGGAGAATGTTCCGCGAACTCGATGCCCTCTGCCGGGGAAGTGCGCCAACGATGTGTGGAATTGCGGGTATAGTCGGGCCGATCGGCGACGGGCAGATCGCCAGCGGTCAGGCGGTTCTCAACAGGCTGATGCATCGCGGTCCCGACCAGGACGGCGTCTGGCACTCGTCGTCCTGTTTCCTCGGCCATCGGCGCCTGTCCATCATCGACCTGAGCGAAGGTGGCCGGCAGCCCATGGTCGACCCCGACACCGGCATGGTCATCGTATTCAACGGCGAGTGCTACAACTACCGGGAGCTGCGCGAGGAGTTGGAAGCGCGCGGCCGGCGGTTCCGATCCACGTCGGACACCGAGGTGATACTCGCAGCCTACGCGGCCTGGGGTGAGGCGGCGACGGCACGCCTGCGGGGCATGTTCGCGCTGGCGATCCACGACCCGCGCGACGGCAGCGTGCTGCTGGTGCGGGACCGGCTCGGCATCAAGCCGCTCTACTACGCCCAGGCCGGCGGCCGGCTGTACTTCTCCTCGGAACTGCGCTCCCTGCTCGCCGTCGGCGACATCCGGCCGAAGCTGGACAGGGCAGGGCTCGGCGCCTATCTCTGGCACGGCTTCGTGCCGGGCCCCAGAACCCTCATCGAGGGCCTCCGGCTGCTCGACCCGGCGTCGACCCTGCGGGTCTCCGCCGGGGGCGAGATCATCGACGAGCGCCGCTACTGGCGGCTTCCCGACGCCACAGTCCCGGCGGATGGCGTCGAGGCCGAGCGCCAGGCCGCGGCCGAGCTCGAGCGGGCCGTCGAGCTGCATCTGGTCAGTGACGTTCCTCTCGGCGTGTTCCTGAGCGGTGGCACGGACTCGTCGGTGCTGGCCGCGATGGCCCAGCGCAGCTCCGCCACGGCGGTCAGCACCTTCAACATCCGGTTCGACGAAGCCCGCTACGACGAGTCGCCCCACGCCCGCCGGGTCGCCGGGCTGCTCGGCACTGACCACCACGAGATCACGCTGTCGGAGTCGACGTTCTCGGAGCAGCTCGGGCCGGCACTCGACAGCATCGACCAGCCGACCTTCGATGCCATCAACTCCTATTTCGTCAGCCGCGCCGTCCGCGAAGCCGGGCTCAAGGTGGCGCTGGCCGGTACCGGCGGAGACGAACTGTTCGGCGGCTACACTAGCTTCGTCGACCTGCCTCGCGCCCGCCCCATGGCCAGGGCGCTGGGCTGGCTGCCCGGGGGGCTGTTCGAACTGGCCGGGCGCGGCGTGTCGCGGATGACGTCCGGCCCGGCGCCCGACCTGCCGCCCCAGACCCGATGGGGCAAGCTCGCCGACCTGATGGCGACCCGCGGCGACCTGGCCGCGCTGTATCAGGTGTCCTACGCCCAGTTCACCCGGCGGCTGCTCGAGGACATGAAGCTCGATCCCGACGACGGTCTCCATTGGGGGCTGTATCCGGAGCGGTTCGCGGAGTGGTCCCGGGGCCTCGACGGGCGTACGCCGCTGCAGGCCGTGAGCAGCCTGGAACTCGGCAGCTTCCTCGGCGAGCGGCTGCTGCGCGACACCGACGCCGCCAGCATGGCGGTGTCGATGGAGGTGCGCGTGCCGCTGCTCGACCACCGTTTCGTCGAGAGCCTCGCGGCGGTTCCCGACGGGATCCGCTATCACCCCGTCAGGTCGAAGCAGATGCTCAGGAACATGATCGCCGACCAGATCGATCCGGCCGTGTTCGAGCGGCCCAAGGCCGGCTTCGAGCTGCCGCTGGACGTGTGGTGCAGGCGGCGCCTGGCGCCCATGCTGCGTCAGAGCTTCGAGTGTGCCGATCAGGCGGAACGGCTCGGGCTGCGATCGGCGACGCTGCGGCGGGTGTGGAATGCCTTCGAGCAGGGCAGCGGCGGCATGTACTGGTCCCGGGTCTGGTCCCTGTTCGTGCTGCTCCACTGGTGTCGGCGCCACGACGTGGCGCTGTAGGAGCAGGGCCGTGAGCGACATCAGTTCCAACAGCCCCGCGCTGGCCTATCTGACGACGGACTATCCCAACGTCAGCCATACCTTCATCCGCCGTGAGATTCAGGGCCTCGAGCGGCTCGGCAGGCCGGTGGCCAGATTCGCGCTGCGGGCCGGCACGGTGGTGGACGCCGAGGATCGGGCGGAGGACGACGGGACCACCCAGATTCTGGAGCAGCCGCTCAGCCGTCTGGCCGTGCAGCTTCTGCGCGGCGCCGCCCGGGCTGGAACGGGGGTGTTCCGGGCCCTGGGTCTGGCCTGGCGTCTCGGCAAAGCCAGCGATCGCGGGGTGCTGCGACACCTGGCCTACGTCGGTGAAGCCCTGGTGCTGCTCGACCAGTTCGCGGCGGCGGGCGTGGCCCACGTTCACGTCCACTTCGGAACCAACGTCGCCGCCATCGCCCTGATGGTCCGGCGAATGGGCGGGCCGAGCTACAGCATGACCGTCCACGGCCCCGACGAGTTCGACGCGCCGATCGGCTTCAGCCTGGGCCTGAAGGTCGAGGAGAGCGCGTTCACCGTCGCGATCACCCACTATTGCGCGGCCCAGATCCGCCGCTGGGTCTCCTACGAGCATTGGGACCGGATCCGGATCGTTCACTGCACGGTGGGGACGGACTGGTTCGACGCGGCCCGTCCGGTGGACCCGGAGGCCCGGGACGTGGTCTGTGTCGGGCGGCTGTCCGCCCAGAAGGGTCAACTGCTGCTGATCGACGCGCTGGCCAGCGCCTGCGACCGCGGATTCCGCGGCCGGCTGGTGCTGATCGGCGACGGTGAGCTGCGGGGCGCGATTGAGCGGCGTATCGCCGCCCACGGCCTGGAGGATCGGGTCGAGCTCACCGGCTGGGCCGACGCGCCGCGCATCCGCGAGCGCCTGCTCGCGGCGCGCGCGCTCGCGGCGCCAAGCTTCGCCGAGGGGCTGCCGGTGGTGATCATGGAGGCGATGGCGCTCGAGCGGCCGGTCCTGGCCTCGCGCATCACCGGCGTGCCGGAGCTAGTCGAGTCGGGTGCCAACGGCTGGCTGGTGACCGCCGGCGACGTCGACGGGCTCTGCGAAGCGCTGCTGGCGGTGGATCGCGCCGACGTCGACACGCTGCGCGCGCTCGGCCGTTCGGCCCAGGAGGCGGTGCGCCGGGCGCACGACCAGATGACCGAAGCCGCCAGGCTCGAGCACCTGTTCGACGCGCTTCCTGCGCTGGCGGCGCGGGAAGCCAACGGAAGCGGGCGCTCATGACGGAATCCACCACCAGGCCAGCGGCGGCCGTGCAGCCAGGCGCCGCCGGGACGGGACGGCTGGAAGCCGCCCACGACCGGTACCGCAGCCAGCGCTCGTTCGGCGCGCTCGACGGGCTGCGCTGCATCTGCATCGTCGCCGTGGTCTGGCACCATGCCCGGCCGCTGACGGATCTGCCGACGCTGGCGACGCGCGGCTTCCTCGGCGTCGACCTGTTCTTCGTGATCAGCGGGTTTCTCATCGTCACGCTGCTGCTGCGCGAGCGGGACCAGACCGGCGGCATCTCCCTGCAGAAGTTCTACATCCGCCGCACGCTGCGGATCTTTCCCGTCTACTACGCCATCGTTCTGGCGCTCGGCGGCTACTACGCCTTCGTGGCCAACGGCTCGGAGGTCGGCGACGCGTTTCTGCGGGACTTCTGGATCTACCTCACCTACACGGGGAACTTCTTCTTCCTGGGCTGGGGCGTGGTCTGGTCCCTGGCCGCGGAGGAGCAGTTCTATCTGGTCTGGCCGCAGGTGGAGCGGCGTCTGTCGGACTGGTTCGTGCCGATCATGGTCGTCGCCCTGGCCGTCAATCAGCTCTTCAACTTCCCGGCGACCCGGGACGTGATCGCTTCGGCGCTGAACGCGCCGCGGCTCGGCGAGCTGTCGATGGTGCAGGCCACCTTCACGCCGATCCTGCTCGGCGTCTGCGTCGCGCACCTGCTGCACGACCGCGCCAGCTTCGTTCGCCTGGGGCCGCTGGTGTGCGGCCGCCTGGCGCCGCTGTTCTGGCTGCTGGCGCTGGGGGTGGTGGTGGCGATTCCCAACGACGAGATCGCCGGTATCCACCGGCTGAGCATCCACGTGCTCATGGCCGGGCTGGTGGCGAGCTGCGTGGCCCAGGAGCGCCACGTCGTCATGCCGCTGCTGCAGCTTGCGCCGGTGGCGCGCATCGGCGTGATCAGCTACGGCATCTATCTCTATCACATCCACTCCATCGTGGTCGCCGAGAAGCTGCTTCAGCGCGTCGGCGTGCACTTCGACCTGGCGCCGTTCCTGCTGGGCGGTTTCATCGCCATCGTGGTGTCGGAGCTGAGCTTCCGGCTGTTCGAGATGCCGTTCCTCAAGCTGAAGGCACGGTTCGCGACCGTTCCCAAGGGGCATGTCTGAGCCGAGGAGGGCCGGACTCACATGACATATCGGGTGGAGCTGGCGCTGCTGGTGTTGATTCTGGGCAGCCTCGGACCGGCGGCATGGATGACCATCCACCGGGAGGCCGGCTACGACGTCGTCTTTCACGGCTACCAGGACCTGCAGGCCATGGCGGACCGCGCCCGCGTGACCGGTCTCGCCGTCGGCGACGGCGCGCTCACGCTGCGGATCGAAGGGGGCGTGGCGCCGGACTGGACGCTGGCCGGAGACACGCGGGATGCCGGGGCCGTTCCCGGGACGCCGGGCAGCCTGCGGCTGCCGCTGCGGCCCGGCGCCGAACGCTACGAGGCCCTTTCGGGCGCGGGTGAACGGCTGACCCTGTCGACCATCTCCGGTGACGACGTCCCCGAGCCCCTGGTGAACAATCTGTCACTGCCGCTCGCCCGGGACCTGCCGTTCGCTACCGGCGACTTCGTGATCGAACCTGCCGAGCTGGACCCGGCGGAAGTGGCCGAAGCGGAGCGCCTGCTGCGGGAGATGGGGGTGAAGCCGGGCGATTCCGCCCGGGACCGGGTCGTCGCCATCGCCGGGTATCTGCATCGCGCGCTGTATCCCCACCGCGGGCAGCCGTCGCCGGCCATGCGCCGGCTCAGCGGGTTCGGTCAGTTCCAGGAAGCGCTGGCCGGACGCTCCGAGGTCTACTGCGCCAATCATGCGGAAATCTTCGCCTTCTTCGCCAACGTCGCCGGCGTGCCGACCAGGCTCGTCGACGTGGGCCGGACGTTCGACGGCCTGCCGGTGGCGGCCCACGCCTTCGCCGAGAGCTATCTGCCGGAGCAGGGGGGCTGGGCCTACGTCGACCTGCAGCTTCACGTCGGGCTGCTCGCCGACCGCCAGGGCCGTGTGCTGAACGGTCTCGACGTGCTGCATCGGTCCGCGACGGGGAACTGGGACGGCCTGCAGCCGGTCGTGCTGCCGGGTCCGGCGGACGGCCGAACGCGGGATCCGGCGTTGGTGTTCGATCTGGTTCAGCTGTTCGTTCCGCCGGAAGCCACGCTGACCTATCTCTGGGGCACCGCGGACCGCTACGCGCCGCTGCACCGCCTCGCCCGTCTGCTGGCCGTTCCTCAGCCCGCCTATTCGCTGGCCGCGCCCGCGGCGGACGCGCGTTGGCGGCTGACCCTGACCGCGGCCGGCCTGGCGGCCGGGTTGCTGCTGGCTGGCGCGCTGCTGCGGCGGTGGCGGTTCCGGCACCGGGCGGGCTGACTCGGTCGCGTCCGCCCCGAGCCGGTGCCGATCACTCCGCCGCGCTCAACGCCTCGAGCAGTTCCACCAGATCGGTCAACGTCTGCTCCGGCAGGTTGGGGCGCGGCATGCTGGTGCCGGGCACGGCCGCCTGGGGGTCGGCCAGGTAGGCTTCGAGGCGCTTCGAGTCCCAGTCGCCCCGCTGGGCACGCAGGGCCGCGGAGTAGAACGCGAAGTCCGTGGCGGCGATCGGCCGGCCGTGCACGCTGGCCAGGGTCGGCGCGCCGTCGGCGCCGGCCTGGTCGAAGGAATGACACTCCTGGCACGCCATCACGGCTTCCCTGAGCTGAGTCGCCCGGGGCGGTGTCAGGGCCATGGCGTCGATGGTCTGCTCGATGTAGGCGGCGGTCGGCGTTGAGTCGTCGCGCGACAGGAACACCAGGTGCTCGCTGTCGGTCCACAGCACCAGTCGTCCGTCGGTGTGCTCCTGGACGTAGCGGATCCGCTCTCCGATGACGATCTGCTCGGCGAACTGCACATGGTCGTCCACCAGCCTCAGCCGGAACAGGCTCTGCCCCCGCAGCGATGCCACCAGCAGGTCGCCGTCCCAGCTCGGATCGAAGCCGCGGACCTCGAGGAGGTTGGACACCCCGATGGAAGGCACCCACGCATAGACCGGTCCGCGGAAGGCCGTGTGCCGGCCATAGTCGGCGCCCGGCCAGGGCAACCGGTTGTAGCGGGTCCCCAGGGTGGCCAGCGGCCAGCCGTAGTTGCCGCCCTGTTCGACCAGGTTCAACTCGTCGCCGCCGCGCGGCCCGTGCTCCGTGGTCCAGAGGCGGCCGTCGGAAGCCAGCGTGACGCCCTGCAGGTTGCGCTGACCCCGTGACACGTGACTGGCGGTCCCGGTGCGGAGATCGACGAGCAGCACCTTGCCGTAATCGTTGTCTTCCCGCTGAGCGAGCGCCTCGGGCGCATACACGCCGTCCCAGTGGTAGTCGCCGCTGCCCAGGTAGACCCGGCCGTCTCCGGCGAACGCCATGCGGCCGCCCGCCATGTGCCCTTCGATGGCGCGCATCATGGACTTGAGCGGCAGGCAGGGGCTGGTGCGGTACACGACCTGCCAGTCCGATGCCGTCGCGGTCACCGTGTCGATCGCGGTCGTGCCCGGGGGGACGGGAAGCTGCGCCACCGTGGTGGTATAGCAGGCATCGTCCGGGTGCCACTCCGTGTAGCTGACCACCAGCGCGCCGGCTTCGTCGCCCGGCGCGAACAGCACGTCGTTGAAGCGGATCGAGTCGGGATTGTGGGTGAATTCCCCGGCCTCCTGTTCCGCCAGGGCGGCATAGGCCTCGAAGCCGTTGTCGGGTAGCTCGATGTCGAGCCGGACCGGCAGATCGTCACGGATCAGGAACAGATCGCCGAAGCGGCTCATCAGCAGTAGCTCTGGCCCGACAGAGGTCAGCGCGCCGCCCGCGCCGGGGTCGTCGATGGGCACTCGCACCTTGACCAGGTCGAGGTTCAGCGTCGCGGTCTCGAGACGCCGCCGCTCCACGACGGCGACCTCGACGTCGCCGCTGACGAGCTTCTTGACGGCGGTCTTCAGCTCGACGATCAGCCGGGCAGGGAAGACGTCCCGCTGGGACACCTCGAAGCCGGCCAGGAAGGCGAGGCCCGACAGGCCGATGGCCACCACCAGCAGGATCGCGATCGTCAGCGGGGACAGTCGTACAGACCGGATTCGGTCACGGATGGGCATCAGGGGTCCAGCTCACACAGACGCCGGCATTCTCGCTCCCCTGGCGGAGTGGCGTGTCGTGAAGTTGTATCCACACGGTGACGCCCCGCCCGAACCCCTCCGCAGCCCCCGGCGGGGTACGAACGACTCACAATTTAGCCCCGTGGCACACGGGCCCGGCACATCCGCCGGCCCGCCGGCAGGCTAGAATGGGGGCCGGTCCGGAGCCCCGCAGGGTCCGGATCGAGGCCGCCCGAGGGGGCAGCGGCAGCCTGGGACTCGACGAGCTGGGGAGAGCATGAAGACCGGGATTCAATACGCCATCGTGGCCGCGTTCGTGCTCGGCATCGTCGAGCTGGCTTCGTTCCTGGCCACGGGATTTCTGGTGTCCCAGCGGATCATCCTGGAACCGCCGGACGACCGGGGATACGTCGAATACCTGGCGAGCCGCGATCCGCTGCTGGGCTGGCCGGCCCCGGAGGGCATGACCGAGCGCGGCTTCGACAGCGCCGGCTCGCGGGTCACCCCGACGTTTCCCGATCCGTCCGTGCCGTCCTGCGTGGCGACCTTCGGCGACTCCTTCACCTGGGGCGAGGAGGTTACCGCCGAGCACGCCTACGGCAACGTCCTGTCGGACATGCTGGGCTGCCGGGTCGCGAACTACGGCGTGGGCGGGTACGGCACGGACCAGGCGCTGCTGCGCTACCGGGACCGCATCGTCGATCCGGCGCCGATCGTGATACTCGGGCACTACTCCGACAACATCATGCGCAACGTGAACCAGCTCCGGGATCTCACCTCCGGCGCACGGTTCGGGTTCAAGCCCCGGTTCCGCGTCGACGACACGGACGGTCTGACACTGGTGCCGATCCCCACGCTGACGCCGGAGGAATATCCGACGGTGAACGACCGGGCGGCCGAGCTGCTGCCCTACGAATACTTCGTGCCGGGCCGGCTTGGCGGGCCGGTCAACGCGGACTTCCCGTACACCCGGGCCATGATCGGCGCCATTTTCCACTTCCGGGTCGTCGCCCGGCTGCGCGGCGTGCCATCCTACGCGGCCTTCTACGACCCGTCCCATCCGTCGGAGGCGCTGGCGACGACGGAAGCGATCATGCTGGAGTTCGCGACTGTGGCGCGCTCCCGGGGCCAGCAGCCGCTGATCGTGCTGATTCCCGACGAGAAGGACCTGAGGGCGTTTCAGCAAGGCAACTTGCCTGCCTATGAGAGCCTGCGCGCCTGGCTCCAGCAGGAGGACCTGCCGGGCCCGGACATCGCCACCTACATGCTGGATCATCTCGCCGGCAGCGACGTGTGCGAACTGTTCGTCACCTGCGGTGGCCGGTCCCATTACAACGAGCGGGGCTACCGGCTGCTGGCGGACGGCATCTACCGCTGGATCCTGGAAAGCAGCCTGGCGGAAGCGCTGCCCGAGCCTTCCCGGCTGGCGGCCATCCAGTCGGAAATTCACTAACGCGACCATACAAAATCGTGCTTGTCCGGTTTTACCGGCCGACCTAGGCTCGCTGTCCCTTACAGGTCTTGACGCCAATGGCTGGACACGAACCCATAACCCGCGAGCACGCGGTCGAGCCGGGCAGCGATCGGAGCTTCGGCTTCATCGTGGGCGGCATTCTGGCGGCCATCGGCGGCTATCAACTGTTCAAGGCGTCCACGCTGGCGCCCTGGTTCCTGACGCCGGGCCTGCTGCTCGTCGCCTTCGCCCTGGTGCGGCCGTCGATGCTGCACCCGCTCAACGTCGCCTGGATGAAGCTGGGCCTGCTGCTCGGGCGCGTGGTCACCCCCATCGTGATGCTGCTGGTCTTCGTGGTCGCCGTGCTGCCCACGGGACTCGTGGTCCGCGCCATGGGCAAGGACCTGCTGCTGCTGAAGCGGGCGCCGACGAAGTCGTCCTACTGGATCCGGCGGGACCCGCC
>CEVF01055629.1_pt1 | contig 14859 bp, 15 predicted proteins | sample 356441 | NCBI WGS metagenome assembly CEVF01 (sample SAMEA2622765, study PRJEB7988) | marine metagenome | biome: marine biome (ENVO:00000447); feature: surface water layer (ENVO:00002042); material: "saline water (ENVO:00002010), including plankton (ENVO:xxxxxxxx)" | depth 5 m
TTTGTAATGGTGAGAGGTGTTTATGTAACTCCTGATTGGGTGAAATTCGACTCGGGTGACGTAGCTTGGGATAGGGCGGTAACATTTAAACATTCTGATCGTGCAACATATTTTGAAGTAGCTATTTGGGAGGAGATTGGCGCCGTTCATTTTTACGAATTCCCAAATGATTACGAGGATAATATGCTCTTGGAGATACCAGGCCGAGAAAAATATAACTTAGTTCCCAATTATACGAGATGTAACCTACCATCTAACGAAAATCCTTATTGGGATACAAGCCCGAAAATTCCAGACGCTGCGGTAACCGAATGTAAGTTAGAGTTAGCTAAGGATTTGACTGACTACCGAGAGAGTTTTGCAGTATTGAAAGTCGCCGACATGCCGGAAAAGTCGGATAGGGCAGATAGGAGTAGATTTCTTAAGCAAGCCATTATCCAATTTTTAAAAATCATAGTTCCTCGGTTCCCCAGCTCCGAATATTCCTTGACTTACAACGGCCATGGTGGTCCGGGTGGAGCCCTTTTTGAAGGGATTCTTTCTCCTCAGCATTCTTATGATGTACTGAAAACTTGGCGTTATTTGATCGGTAAAAACCTCGCTTTTATTGATATGGGTGGGCCTTGCAATAAAGCGGGATTCTCTGACTTGAGTACGTTTTGTCCATTCACTAATTATTATATTGCGAGTGACCTCCCTAATGGAGGCTATGATTTAGATGATTGGTCAATTGAAAAATTCCTTGCTACTGATGAGGATACACAATGGCATAATATCTTTTCCACCAGTCAAACCCTTCTTGAGGCAATGAGAAAGCGCATTGATCTGAAGCGTCAGCGGTACCTCTATTCGGTAAACGACATGACTTCCAACAAAACTGAGCAGGCAAACTATTTATTTTCTTGCGCCGCGTTCAATCTCTTTAGCCCGCAGTATGCGCAAGCAGTGAAGGAAGCTGCAGGTTCATTCTATGGAACTCTTTCCAATTTAACTCTGGGAGATAATGGTCATTACGATCTGATGGAGTCTGTTGAAGCTACTGGTAACGGCTCTCTTATTGAGGCATTAAATCAGGTTAAGGTGTATCAGGCTGACAACAGAGATTTTTTTGAATGGGAAGAAAAAAGAAACGGTATTAGTACTCCAAATTTTCAAAGCAGTTATGGGAGTGCAGTAAATTTAGATTTTAGTAAGGCTCTTCCGGTTATACCAATCGATAGACCTAGATTGATTACTAGCAACACAAGCAACACAGAGTCTACAGTCGCCATCTCTGGTGGTGTAACCAAAGATGGCGGCCTGACCTACTCAAATTCGATATTTCCAGGAGACACAATATCAATCAGGCCAGTAATTGAACCCGACAAAAAACACTTGGGTAAGCTACTAGAAATAATCGTAATATTAGAGAACAAAGCTAATGAACTATTTCTACTGACTAACAACAGTGTCATTCCATACACCTTGAATGACCCAATTTCGCCTTTTTCACAGGTAATAGGAACCCCTCGACTATTTGTGCCGATACTCGATGAGTATAAATACACGGGGGGTGGTCCCAATGCGTATGATATTTATGTTGGCTATCGATTAGCGGACAAAACCGATGAGATTTTCTACAGCCTTGAACCCATCAAGATATCCCTTAACTGATTGCGAAATGGTTAGAAAGAAACAAAGAGAAAGTTTGGGCCATCGATATTGAAAATACCGACCCGAACGAAAACGGTGATTATTCGATCTGGGTCTATCTCAAAGGTTACAAGTCTACCTTTGTCATAAAGTGGTTGAATTAGTTACTAGGTGTTATCTTATGACTAGAGTTTTCCTTAGCCCAGTATTAACCAAATTTTATTAAATTAATTGGAGTCCCATGATGAAAAAGTACATTGTTTCCGCGATTACATTATTGTTCTGTAACGCCACACAAGCGGCCGTCTATTTGATTGATTTTAAATGCGAACCAGAAGCGTATGAAGTTTTTGCTTCCATGACGCTTGATGAGCTTGATGCCCAGTTTTTATCTGGTTCCACTAAGCTTGCTAGATATCATGACCTCACAACTGGCAGTGGTATAGTTTTGGTAGAGGCTGATGATCCGACTCTTGTAATGGAATTCGCCTATGGGTGGAACGAATTATGTGAGTCTACAGTGGTGCCTGTAGTAGATGATGAAGAAGCAATGGAAATAGTCAGCAAATAATCACGATTGACTCATTGGGGCGATTCGCATCGCCCCATGATGTGTTTTACCAATTCACGCTGGGAGAAGGGGGTGACAATTACCATAACTCTGTCTTAAGTAAGGACAAGTAGTTTCTTGACAATCATATTCAATCCAAATTAACCACTCTTTTTTATTGATGTCGATTAGTCTCTCTCGAAATAGCCGATACGGTCACCGCTGTATGTGCCAACCCAGATATTATTGTCTACCTGCAGTGCAGAACTCGCGCCTTGCAGACTAGCATCGCTGCCCATGCCACCGATACGACTTGTTTCTAGGGAGTCAGCGTTGATTTCAATTACCGACCAACCATCACCCGAGGTATTTCCGCCAGCGGTAAGGAGCATGCCGGGTTCTCCCCAGCGAACATTATCGGGCGTAATGTCAAGTGAAATGGAATCTCTTTTAATAGGATTTTGCGATAAATCGAATCGCACGAGCTCGCTAGCTGCAAATGCCGCGACATAGATATAGCGCTCATCGTCAGAAACTACGACTCCATTGGGGCCATCCATTTCAGAGTCGGGTATTACGGATGGTTGTTCACCTGGTCTCCAAGTCACCAAGCTACCTTTAGCTTCTCCTGAAAATGTTGACTCAACACCCCCGGCCCAAGTCATAAACTGAGTAGTAACAAAACCGCCATCACTAAGAATAGCTAAACTATTGTGCATAATCGCTTCATCTAACGGAACACATCCACTCCAAACTAATTTGGCGCTGGCATCTCGTAGGTCAAGAGTAAAAATTTCAATGGCCTCTCGTGCTCCATGGCTAGTGATATACAGATCAAAATATGAATTCTCTATTTCTTTCAAGGCCAGGCCATGAGCTGAATAATCATCTGTGTTTAACGGGCCAGGGCAATCCGGATAAGAATCGCTGTTAAAATCTAGCGAAAAGTTTGGTGCGCCCACTAAGTCCACCCAACTCTCATCCTCTGGATTTACAAGATACAAGTGCCCATTAGTTTGCGATCCATCAAGAGTACCATTCATACCTGATGTGAGAATCATACCGGTATCGCCAACATTGAGCAGGTCTTCTGCATTTAGCGGTCCACAAATATAGTTGATGTTGGGATCGGAATTGCAAGTTTGACCATTAGCATCCACTTCCGAAATAGATTGATTCTCTTGACTGCAAGAGCTCGCTACAGTCGCCAGAAAAATAGTTAATAAGATTTTGTATGATTCGTGACTCATATCATTTCCTCTGTAAACTATGACTAAAGATAATCCTACCCATCATAAAAAAACAAACTATTTCTTAGTAAGTGGAGAGGGTACCACTGAAAAGGTAGATTCCTTCGTCTGCATTTATAAAAGCTAATATAGCTATCAACTAACAGGGAAGCAACCGAGGTGACCTGGGAGTTTTTTATTCTTGAGCTTCTTGTTAAACTAAAAGATGTTTTAGGCTGCTGTGTTATGTCTGATCTCCCAATACCTCATATCAAATTTTCAGATGGAGGCTCTGTCATCCATTTTTCTCATGCTAATGGCTATCCTCCTCTATGCTATAAGGCTCTATTGTCACCTTTTGAGATCGATCACACAGTTATTGCTAGCTTGCATCGTCCGCTCTGGGATCATAGTGGAGAACCCGACTCATTGCGCTCTTGGGAGCAGTTAGGGGATGATGTTCAGGGGCTATTACCTGAAATGGGAAATTCGGTTATTAGTCTAGGTCATTCAATGGGTAGCGCTGCTGTATTGATGGCGGCAGTAAAGAAGCCGGATTACTTTCACAAGATAATATTAATAGAGCCGGTTCTTGTTCCTCGATTTGCAACATTAATTCTCCAAGCTCTCCCAAGTTTAGCGAGGCGCGCATGGCCGTTAGCTAGACAAACAATTAGTCGGGTTGATAATTGGGTCAATAGAGATGCTGTTTTTGCTCATTTTAGACCAAAACGTGTGTTTAGAAGAATTAGTGACGAAGTCCTCTGGGATTATGTTAATTCGGGGACAGTAATCGATGAGCTTGGTAATTATAAATTAGCTTACACTAAAGAGTGGGAACTACAGTGTTATTTAAAAGTTTATAATTGCTGGGAGCTCTTTAAATCGCTAAAAGTACCATCTTTGATAGTTAGAGGTGCTGAGAGTAATACTCTTTCAAGAAAGGCGTGGACAAGACTAAAAAAGATTTCGCCTCAGAGTGAATTCATTGAGATTCCGAATTCAGGCCATCTTGTTCCGTTCGAGCAACCAGAGATTCTGGCGTCTAAAATTATTGATTGGATCGACAGTTGATTGAGTTGTATCCCTGATTGATTGTGAGGAGCTTCAACCCAATAGATGAAGCAGAGTTTATTATACTCTGTGCTTTTTATGCCTATGAATTTCTGACAGAAGATATCATGCCGTATTTGTATTACTTAATATTCCATCTAGGTAACTGAGTATTTCTCTCTCTTGGGCTTGATCTTTCTCAATGGCGCGAAAGTAACGAGCTTTTTCACTTTTTTGCTTTGTTAAATAATCTCGCAGCGCCCTGGTTTGACGAGGCTCAAATTTGACATGTTCAATACCGCACATCTCCTCCAAGGAGATGTTCAATGTCGATGAGACTTTAATGGCATCTTCCAAGCTTATTGTTCCTTTTTGGAGCGGGTTTTGGAATCTCTGAATTTTTCCCATGGACATATCTACAATTTCAGCAAATTTTTCGATTGTGTATTTTCTATCTTTGAGTGCTTTTCTCAGGTTTTTCCGAAAAACACTTGTCTTATTGATTGTGCCTGTTGGGAAATTCTTGACTTTAAATCTCATATTCTTTGTACATTCTTGCATGCTTGACTAGCTCCGTTTTATATTCGTTGACATTCTCGCAGCGATTTTCAAAGCTTAAAAATAACGACTTCCCCTGTGTTAAAACGTAGTAACCGTCGATTGCTAATTTTTCCATCTTAGCTTTCGAGTCTTTGATATCGTGTTGAGCATGCAAAGTAGAAACGATTGATTTAGAATGATCCTCGTTCATATGCTGTATAATTCTTGCTGAAGCTGCTTCTAACCAATCGGGTGTTATTTTTTTCGTCATAAGTTTATTTACGCTCTCTCAATTGAGGGTCAAAAATGCTTCCGCGGTTTCACTATCTATATCGAAGGATTCTGCAATCGTGTCATAGGTTAAAATGTCTTTCGGATCGCCGGAGTGAGTCAGTCTTCCATTCTTGAGAATAAAAACCGTATCTCCGTATCTTTTCGCTGCAGCCAAGTCATGAATTACCAGAATAACCCCAATTCCAGAGTCAGCAGTTCGGCGTAAGATCTCCATCACAGCATGAGATTGTTTCAGGTCCAATGACGCTGTTGGCTCATCAAGTAGTAAGTATTTTTGATTTCTTTCGTCAGGGTTAGAAACAAAAACTTGTGCGAGTGCTTTTGCTAAAAATACTCGCTGTTTTTCGCCTCCAGAAAGAGTTAAGAGGTCTCGGTCAGCTAAATGGAGTGCATCTACGGCACACAGAGCCTCACAGACATATTCGTTCTTCTGTAGTTCTGAGTCATCAAAAGGGGCACGACCTAGTTGCACTAACTCCCATACTTTAAGTTCAAAGGCTGGGGATGTATGTTGAGGTAGTACCGATCTTAATCGAGCCAGTTCTATAGCTTTATATCCATTGATGTTCTTTTTATTAATCGAGATAGAACCTTCTGTGGGGAGCAAGTCACCAGACATTAATTTAAGGGCCGTTGACTTCCCTGCACCATTTGGGCCTACAATAGTTACTAATTTGCCGGGCTCACTAGTAATAGTAATGTTAATAAGCAGTTCTTTTTGGCTTATTGTATAGTTAGCATTTTGTAAAAGAAGACTCATGACGACCAACCCCTTTGTCTAATAAGTAGCCAAATAAAAAAGGGTGCTCCAATGAGACTAGTGATTATTCCTAGGGGTAATTCAGCCGGTGCGGCTGCCGTCCTTGCGAGGACATCAGCAGTTAGTACCAGAGTTATGCCCAAAAGTGCAGAGCCAGGCAGCACAAGACGGTGATCAGTTCCCACCATCAGTCTTATTAGGTGTGGTGAAACTAAACCTATGAATCCTATAATACCAGAAACTGAAACTGCGGCGGCTGTAGCCATAGCGGGTAGAACGACCATTCTTCTTTTAAGTCTGACTGTATCGCAGCCTAAGTGTTTTGCGTCAGCTTCGCCAAGGGCGAAAAGATTAAGATTTTTTGCATCACGTAAAATTAATAGACCTGCACTAAAAATAATAACAAGTGACGGCCATATTTTTCCCCAAATTGCACCCCCCAAGCTTCCTAAAGTCCAAAAATTTATTGATCTTAATTGAGTATCGTCACTCACAAAAATAAGAAACCCTAGTGCAGCAGCAGCTAGAGCATTAATTGCTATTCCTGCTAGTAACATCGCGGCTACAGATACATGGCCTTTACGAGAGCCTATCTGATAGACAAGGAGCATTGCTAAAAGTGAACCAAAAAATGCAAAAATAGCGATCATGAATACTCTAAGGTATTCTGGGATGAAGCTAAGACTTGCGCCGAATATAATCCAAATCGATGCGCCTAAGGCTCCGCCCGATGAGACCCCGATTAGTCCAGGATCAACGAGAGGGTTTCTAAACAAACCTTGGAGTGCGGCACCCGAAATGCCTAAAGCTGCGCCTACGAAAACACCCAATATCACTCTAGGTATTCTTATCACACTTACGATAGCCGAAGGTCCAGACATCGTTGACGGGTCGGCACCTAAACTTCGCATGATGCCTTGTCCAATATCTTCCAGCGAAATCTCTACCGGACCGGTCACAACGGATATGGATAGTACAACTATGCTAATTACGGTTAGTATCGAAAGTGCCACTAAACGCTTGTATTTTGATTGAGAACTCAGTCTTTCTATTGAGTAAGTTTGGGAGATATTTTGCATTATGGTGCGATAGAGTCAGTCGCCCCAAGACCTGGATGAAAACGATCGGCCACGTATGCAACTGCCTCGGGAAGTCGGGGACCAAACCCCAAAAGAAAAAGTCCGTCGATCGCGATTATATTCTTTGTCAGTGCTGCGGGGGTCATGCCTAATGCAGGGTGCTTTTGAATTGCATCTATGCCCCCTAACGAAGCCAGTGAGTGTTCCATCATCATTATTACATCCGGTTCAGCTGCTGCGAGTGCTTCAAATGAATAGGCGCGATAACCGCTTTGATCGTTAAAAATGTTTTTGCCCTTTGCTAGTTTAATTATGGAGTCAGCTGCAGTATCCGAGCCCGCTGCCATGGGCGAGCCGTCGGTAGCACTCATTAGAAACAGAACGTTTGGTTGCTCTGAAACTTCAGATAACTTTTTGCTTACCACATTCATTTTCTCGACTATTGATTCTGATAGTTCTTTTGCTTCGAATTCCGCTCCAAGCGTTTTTCCGATTGTTTCAATACGATTTAGTAAGGATGGCATATCAAATCCGTCTTGAGTCATGACAAAGGGAATACCAGTTCTTCTGATTTGCTCTACGACCTCAGGTGGTCCAGATTCAGAGGAAGCGATTATTAAATCAGGAGAGAGCGACAAAAGGCCCTCTGCTCCGAGCTGTCTGACGTATCCTATATCAGGAAGAGATGTGACGGATTGCGGATAGAAGCTGGTCGTGTCTCGGCCTATAAGTTGATCGATTTTTCCGAGTGCATATATTATCTCGGTTATGTCCCCCCCAATACTAATTACGCCTCGGGGTCTCACTTCAGCTTCGTTACACCCCCAAAGGAAGCATATTAATGTAATCAAGAATAATGATTTTAGAAAAATTTTATGATTTCTTTTTTCTGACGTTTTCAATGGGGTGACTTCCTACAAACTTGGGATACTGGCAACTATTTGCTGCCAGCCAGGCAGCTCCTTCTTACCTGGTTTTCTCTCTCCAAAGAACTGGCAAAAGCAAAAGCCTGATTGATCATATATCTCTAGTGAGGTGACTGTTCCATCAGATGTTGGTTTTTCGACTGCCCAAATACTCTCCACTGAGGTTTGATTTAGATGCAGATTGAAACCTGGATCCAAAATATTTAACCAGGGACCCATTATTACTATTTTGTTAATCTTTCCTGTATGAATTTGAATACAACCTGGGTTACCGACAAAACACATGATAGATGTTCCATCTGCTACTGCACGATCGAGTGCACCATGAAGACAATTGTTGTCTAGTTGTCGGGTAAACCTGCCTTCGGCAAGGCGCATTGATTGACGACGCCCAACGCCGAATTCGTTTAGCATCCCAAAAAAGTGGTGTGTGTCTTTTAAATTCGTCCAGTGGGATATGAAATTTTCAATGTCTACATTACCATCAGAAATGTCTTTTTTCCCGGACGGCAATTTATGAATTGAAATTTCTTCGGTCTGATTTGCCGATCGAAATTTACTAACTATGGCTTTATACGCCCTGAGATTATCTCCTTTAGGTATATAAATTTTATGAACCGCTTCGCCGTTGATATCAAAAAATTGAAAGCTGTGTCTTCTTCCGGATGCAACGGTTTCCGACACAGCGAATCCGAAATGCCAGTGGCTCATAAAAAGTCGAAGATCTATATCGTGATTTAGGACAAGACCATGCCCTGGCCCAATGCTAATGTTGTCATATTCTCCATGTTTCTCATGAACGCAGCTGTCGTTTCGCGTCAGTGCCATAACTCTACCCAAGCTAGGCGTACAACGAATTAGTTCAGCCCAATCGCCTTCAAGCTTTATGATCTCTTTTCCGATACGACTGGTGAGTAACTCAGCTTCGGAAATATTCAATTCCCTTGCTATGTCCCGAGCTCTCATACTCGACCGGGTACTTTTTAATCGCTCGTAGTTCTCACGAATATTAGTAAGAGTTTCATCGCTTGCTTTCTGTAGTCCCATTTCTGATTTGTTTATAGACCGTTTAAGAAGTTATCCAATCTGTCTTGAGCCATCATGAAAGAGGATTTAGCTTCTTCCGCGCTTCCCTTAATCGCGTCGAGGTTTGCACTCGCATCACCGACGGTTATCACACCCACCATTGCCATCATTAGGTGAGGAGTGCATTGGTAGACGTAAGTTCCTTCTTCCGTAAATGTTATAGTCATGGACTGGCTCATACCGCTATCCCAAGACTCCGCTCCCTCAGGGATCATTCCCGCCATTGATGCCGAGTTATGTCCTGGATTTGTTGGCGTAAAGGTGACGGAATCGCCTACCTGTATTTGTAATACGCTTGGTTCGAAAACCATCACTCCATCGGTTCCCTGATTAAGCATCTGAACTTCGAATTCTTCAGCAAAGCTGCCGGTCGATGCAAGAAGTAGGGCGGTGCACCCCGCGGTCAGTAGTTTGTCTTTCACTTTGTGCCTCCAAAAGCATTATTTATTGCGAATGATAATCATTAATATATAAAAATTCAACTATCGAGAAGTCGTATGTCTTATAAATAGGGGCTTCTATTGGTTAATGAGAACTGTTATCATTCGCATTAACTCAAATTTTCTTACCTAACACATACGATAATTCTGTAAATATGAGATCAATTTTTCGCATAAAAGCCTGGGTGATACTTTTGGTTATCGCTTTTGTTGGAGTATCTAGATCAAATAATCGTAATTCCAATTCGGTCTCAGTCACTGAACATCAGACAGAGGCACAAGTCTCCACTTACGACGAAACAGAGGACCATGTTGAGCGAAGTCGCTATCGGGTATTTGACACGAATGGAAATCGCACGAATATTGATGAACTTATCTCTGTAGTAAAAAGCGTTGATGTTACTTTCATTGGTGAGATTCATACAGATGCTACGGCACACCACTTAGAGGCTCTCCTATTAGAGAAGACTTGGGATAAGTGGCAGACGTTGTCCCTTGAGATGTTCGAGACTGATGTTCAATATGTTTTAGATGAATACATGACAGGGCACATAAATGAAGAGCACTTCTTAAAAAGCGCCCGGAGTTGGGAAAATTATGGTTCTGATTATCGAAAACTGATTGAGTTTAGTAAGGAAAAGGGTACCTCTGTAATTGCCGCTAATGCACCTCGCAGATACGTTAATATGGTTCGCCGTATGGGAAAAAATTCACTTTTAAACCTCCCCGAGGAAGGTAAAAGATTTTTACCACCGCTTCCAGTTCCAGAGGCTAGTAGTGAGTACGAAAAGAAATTCAAGGCAATTATGACGGCGCATCACTCTATGATTAACATGGTTACTGATGATCCGGAAGGAGAAATTTCACAAAAAAACTCCAATTCGAATTCTGTTGATTCAAAGATTGAAGAAAGCAATATCATCGATTTAGGAGCTTTTGAACGAATGTTAGCGGCGCAAAATCTCTGGGACGCTAGTATGGCTTGGTCGATTGCATCCCATCTGGAGAAAAACTCAAAAAATAGGGTGCTTCATGTTAACGGTAGCTTTCACACAGATTTTTCGTTAGGGATACCAGAGCAACTTAATAATTATTCACCAAACCTCGATTTACTCATAGTGACAATAGTACCGAGTCTTGATTACCCTAATTTCAGAGATTCCATGATTGGCTTAGGTGATTACATCATTATAACGGATGGAAAAATTGAGGCGAGCCACTAGGATCAGCTTCATCTGAGTACGCACGGAGTTTGGAACGTTTGATTGATTAAATTTGCTGGCTAAATAGGTATCGATGCAAGCAAAGGTATTCAATAAATCGCATGTGACTATATCAAATATTTAGCATGGAACTTCAAGTGGTTTTCAATGAAACTGGAAATAAAGAAGTAACTGTGGTCATAACCTTCTCTTAAATTATACATTACGGGGAAGTTCTTCTCCTTAGCAGCTTGCAAAAGTAACTCGGGTTTTAATTGATCTTTTAGAAACTGGTCGGCTGACCCTTGATCTATCTTCAATGGTATGCAAGTTTGAGAGGTTTTTATAAGTTCACTCGAGTCGTACTCTAGCCAATCATTTATTTCATCGCCAAGATAATTCCTAAACGCCTTTATACCCCATGTGCAATTCATAGGAGAGGCTATTGGCGCAAATGCCGAAACAGATCTGTATTTTTCTTGGTTTTTCAGCGCGATAGTAATAGCGCCATGACCACCCATTGAGTGACCCATTATGGATTGACGATTACCACTAATTTCAAGCTCCGTTTGGAGGATAGACGGGAGTTCATCCACAACGTAATCATACATCCGATAATTTTGCTTCCATGGCTCCCTCGTTGCGTTCAAGTAGAATCCCGCTCCTAAACCAAAATCATAGGCGCCATTTTCGTCATCGGGAATATTCTCACCCCTAGGGCTTGTATCAGGTGCAACGATAATGATTCCTAGCTCGGAGGCATATCTTTGGATGCCTGCTTTTTGCACGAAATTTTCATCTGTGCAGGTCAGGCCTGATAGCCAGTAAACAACAGGAAAATCAGAGTTATCAGTTATCAAAAATTTTGGATAAAACACCGAAAATGTCATTCGGCAACCGAGAGTATTGGAAAAGTGCTCATAACGAACTTGTGCACCCTGGAAGCTCTTGACATTAGATAGCTCTTTCATGTGGCGGAGATATTATAAATCTTTATATGTTATTTAGTTTAGGCTGCTTTATTAGATGCGCCCACCGACTTTGATTTAACGCCGTTGGTGGGCGCAGTCATTGCTTAGGTCTAGTCCGCCGGGCGAATTTCCCAAAATTTTAGGTCTACGTCCTTGGTCAAAATGTTTACATCCAGAATTACGAAGTTCACGGCACCATTATTACAGGCGTCTGTGAAATAGACATGGGCGTTAGACTGTTCCCGTCTAAAGGTTCCCATGTGAGGTGTGCTTATCAGTGTGCCATCCTCTAAAAAGGTTCTCGCTTCGCCGATGAGTTTGCCTCGAGCTCGGTCTTGTGCATTATGAAAATATTCATGAGTGAGGAAGGGTGATCCGTATCCATCAACCTTCCCTTCGAAATCAAATGAAGTCGAGTTTTCGTTTATTGTCATCCTTGTAATTTTCATTTTGCCGCGACCATCTGGATTGGAAAGATCCATAATAAAACTCCTATTAAAATGTTTGTAAAGAAACTGTTATTTATCTTCGGTGATGTTATTGGCCATCAATAAATTGTGTAAGAGTCTAGCATAATTACTTTTTAGTAAAATTCTAAAAAGTAATACTTCATGATCCAAATTTGGATTACCGTTAAATTGTACTTTTGGTTCGAAATATTTTCGAAAAAAGGGCAACACTAACGGTGTTGCCCTTTAACCGAGTTTCTTAAACTCTTGGTAAGCGGTAGATACGCATCGCTGTGTCGTGAAACATCGCCGCTCTTTCGTCCGCTGAAAATCCGGAGGTGAGTTTTTTGAACTGATTCCAGAGGACAGTGTAAGAGCAGGATAACTTATCAACTGGAAAATTACTTTCAAACATGCAGCGGTCTGGTCCAAACTGATCAATAATGTAGTTATACCAATCTTTATTCGCGGCGAGTAGCTCATCTGATGTGGGCGGTTTCTCTCTTTCATGCCATCCATAGCCATTGACTACCATTTGAATGCCGCCAACTTTTGCGACAACGTTGGGACACTCCGCTAATTTTGCGACATCAGGCTTCCAAGCCTGAAAAACTTCATCGCGACGACCTGCAAAAGAACCCACTCCTATTGGTCCGCCGAGGTGATTGAAGATAATTGTAGTGTCTGGAAAAGTTTTCGCCAAATCGGTCAGGTCAGAGATGTGTGTGTGATAAAGCCAGCCCTCAAAAGAGAGACCGTAGGTTCGAAGGTGAGCGTAACCTTTGCGAAAATCAGAATCTAATAGGATGTTTCTTGGAGCATCTGCTGGCAGATTAGGAAGGACTGATCGATCGGCCCAAGCAGCGCGATGTCTTATACCTCGAAACCTTTGAGGGCTTGCCGCGATATGTGCCTCTAAAACTGGTGCAACCTTATCACCAAGGCGCAGATCAGCAGAACCCACAATGCCCGCAGCAATGCGCTTGTCGCCATAACCGCCACTGGCACTTTTAGCGGCTATGCCTTGAACAAATTCTGTTTCACCTATTACTTTTAATTCTTCAGGGCCATCGGCTCGATACATGGATGTACACTCAACAAACACTGTCTGTCGAACATTGTGAGCTGCGGTATCCTCTAGCAAATCTTCGAGCATGTAGCGATTGTTTGGACGGTCCCAAAAATGATGGTGCGGATCTATAATTGGAAGATCGGGCTCCAATGCAGTCTCTTGTGTTAAATTCAGCCACTCCGGTAAAACTTGCGCATTCGCGGTATTTGACTTGTAACCTGGTAAATCTGCGCTTATCGCGGCACCACCGGCGGTGAATAGTCCTGCCTTTTGAATGAAACTACGACGGGTGATTTTACTCATTTTAAGAATCCTAGATTTCTAATTAAGTTAAAAGCCTAATATCTGATCACAGATAGAGTAACAGCTATGTAAGTTAGTTATAAGGGGCTTTTGTTTAGAATTGAAAGGATATATGTTTCGGATAGCCTAGTTAGCTAGTATTTTTCAAAGTCCAAGCTTTTCCCCTTCCCGTGCTACGTTATAGCCAGCTTCGATTACTCGCTGGTAGGCTTTGCTATCGCTATTAAGAAGTGGGTTGGTGTGGTTAAGATGAATAAACCAAACTTTAGCTTTATCTGCCGCTGATAGCTCTGAAAACAACTCCATACTTTCCAAGACAAAGGGGTGCGGGATATCTGCCATATCTCGACCTGGCAACTCGTTTCCGTCAAAAAAAGTTGCATCGAGAAGAGCGTAATCGACAAGAGAAATTTCTTCGGTAATGCTTCGGTTCCATATTTCCCATTTATCGATATCGGGTATAAATAACGCTGTTTTTAGAGGGCCTTTTATTCGGTATCCTACGGTTTCAGAAAATTCATCTCTGTGTGGGACCAACATGGGTGTAACGGAAAATCGCTCGAAATTTACTGGTTGCTGATCTTCAATCTCTTTAAGGGAAATATTGTTCATGGTGACCAGCTGACTCCATGGTCCATTATTCCGGAGATAGGCGCGCATGCGAGGCATCGCATATACCGACAGATTATTTGCACTCATAGATTCGAAGCCGAAGTACATGAGCCCTGTGTAATGGCCCATATGTGCATGCGTAAGAAAAACGCCTTCCAGAGAATAGTTAGTATCTGATGCGATAGTTTCTAATTTATAGAGCTGTTCAGGTAGATTTGGAGTGGCCTCAAATAAATACTTCGTTTCTGTGACAGGATCAACAAGGGCCAATGAGGTGGCGCTGCGGCGTAATTCTGGGTTTTTCCACCCTGGAAGACAATGTGGAAGATAACATCCAGCCTGAGGGTATCCAGCATCTTGGGCAACTCCCAAAATATAAATAAATGGCTCATCTTGCGCTACTACAAGATCACTAATTGATATAATCATAAAAACGAAAAGCCAGCGTGAAATCAAATTTAGCATACCTGTAATTAGTGATGATTTAGTTGTCATCGAAGGCAAAATGTTGTCCTACAATTAAAAATCTTCATATGGTTATTGTTTTAAAAATATAGGTGGGCAGTATCTTGGAACTCAGTCCGTAGTCTCAACTAGTTTTGAAAATTCATTGTTAGTGATGGAGGCTAAGAGTTCTTGATAGCCTCCGACTGAATGTTCA
>CEVF01106600.1_pt1 | contig 14827 bp, 13 predicted proteins | sample 356441 | NCBI WGS metagenome assembly CEVF01 (sample SAMEA2622765, study PRJEB7988) | marine metagenome | biome: marine biome (ENVO:00000447); feature: surface water layer (ENVO:00002042); material: "saline water (ENVO:00002010), including plankton (ENVO:xxxxxxxx)" | depth 5 m
GTCCATTCCCCAATAGCTCTTGCCCAAGTAATATGCACTCAGGACCACATTGGCAAAATCGTTCTTAGTATTACGGATAACCCTAAGACTACTGTCCAATTCAGCAATGGCCATTGGATAGTTCCCTTCCATGGCATGGTTGATTCCTTGGGACTGAACAAAATATATGGCCAAGGAATTAGAACCTAATCTTTTGCCCTCCATGAGCCCCAAGTTATTCATCTTACTGCTCAAGCCATGGTTCTTCATCCGTTGATGGCAGCGCCCCAGTAATAAAAGTGTGTTTAAATACCCTGGAATGCTCTTCTCCTTAAAATATGCTTGACACTCCTGGAGCAACCCCAAGGCCTCATCAAAATGTTCTGTGTAATATTTGACCAAAGCGATATTATACTTGAGTTTGTGGTCTAAATAAGCGTCATCGGACCGTGCCACATAGTGGTCCGCAAGGAGGTAGTTTTTCAGCGCCTTTTTATACTTTTTTTCACTATAGAACACAATTCCCTTGGTAAGATAGGCTGATCCGATCAGCCTGGCATCCTTTGCACTTTTGGCGGTAAGCACCATACTGTCCGCATAAGCTAACCTGGTCACTCCCTCAGATCGATGAAGATAGTTTTTATAGCCTTGTACTATTTCCCCATAATTATTCTCCATCCGGGCCTTGTCCAGATAGGCTTTAAGGTAGAGACTCTGTTGAGCGGTATCCTTCCCAGCACGTTTGACCCGGTCAAAAATGACCTGGTAATTCAATTTTTGAAGTGAATCCTGGGAAACCTCCAACGAATCTTGGGCCCATAACATACACATTCCCATAAAGGACATAGAAAAGAACAGTTTTCCGATCATCGGCTTTTGTATTGCTGCTTTAAAAAAGGGGAGCGAACCGCATACCAACTTATTTTACCGGCCAGGGCAGCACCAGACCTGTTAAGAAAATTCGATTCCTCCCAAGATACTATAAATTGTGGGCTTTTACTTACAATTTGTCAAAAAATAAGCTAGGACAATTTCAGGAAATCTACCTCAACTTTTCCTGAAAACGCCGAACAAGGCTTTGCATGGGTACTACCATTGCCCTTAGTTTTACATCGAATTCAAAACATGGCCCCTGGATTTTCCGGCGGTCAAAAGGTTCATATTACCCGGGTGAGCATGGACCGATTCAACTATCGGTTAATTAAAAACTCATCAAAATGAAGAAATGTATCATTACCCTTTCAGCAGTGGCCTTCCTATGTTTGGCATGTAGCCCTGACGAAGTAACCCCCTATTCACATCAAGTTGAAGCATCGACCCTTCCTAAAGTGGATACCCCGATTTTACCTACGAACAGCCAGAATCCCTACGACGATATGGGCCGTGTGTACCTAAAGTCCCTATATGGAACTACCTCGGGTATGGTTATTAGTAAAACCCTCAGTCACCAGATTACTGAATCGCGCCTAAATCAAGAGATACAAGCCAGCTTGCTTGGGTTTATCAAATCAAGCTGTGCCATTCAGGATAATGGATATTCAAGATTCTACCGTACCATCGTGGACTATGAATCCAAGGTCTTGGACCATCCAGAGTATAAATCTACAGACAAAAAAACCATCCTTAGTTATACCGCCATGATTCGATATGCCAGTTATCCAGGGGACATTCCACAATCCACATCAGAGATTGACGATGAGGATTGGGACCTTTCCACTCCTAATGCGACGAGAGATACCATACTGGATCAGAAAGGTAAGCAGGATACCGAATCCCTCGCCCCCTTCTCAGGCATAAAACCTATCCAAGAGCCATGATAGATATCATCATGGATCGGGAAAAGAAATGGGGAACCCTTTGGGCCGTTATTCTGGTCACTCTCAACCTCTTGGCCATCTTTTTCATCATTGACCTGTTTGGTTATGATGAGCTTATAGATCATTTCAACCAGGATGGGGTTACCAAGAGCGTACATCCCAAAAACATGGCTTGGCTCTTGTTCATCAACGTATTATGCAATCTGTTCATTACGGTCACAGCCCTAATGACAAGACTTATGAAACCATAAGGACATGAACAAAATTTGAAACCACAAAAGCCCTTTGACAAACACGCAGATCATGAGTTGGTCATCCTTTTTCTAAAGGATAACCAACAGGTATGGATGGCTCACTCTTCCTTTGGCCCATTCCATTTCATCCTGCTGTTGGCAAAAAAAGGGAGGGTGCGGTTTCGGGTCAATGGAAACAATATTGATTTATATCCCGGGAAGCTCGTTTTGGTATCGAGGGGAAAATCGTGGCTCTTGGAAAACCCTTCCCTCCAAACCCACATCGGGGCACTTGGCTTTACTATGCAATATATTGAACATGGTGTAGGACTACTGCCCCAATCTTTTATACGGCTTTGGGACCATAATGTCCAGACCATTGACCTTGAACAGAAAGAGGTTTCTTGGTTGTTCCTGCTCTTAAAATTGTTACGGACCAAAGTTAACCCTCAAACGACTTCTTTGGCCCATGGTTATATCCTTCGCCATGGGCTTTACATGCTGTTATGGGAATTAAACGATTTATTTCGAAAAGACAGTAAGGTCGCTCCCATCAAACATACAGCTGGACATATACTAGTACTCCATTTTATGCATCTATTGGCCGCCCATTCCAAAAGGGAGCACCAAGTAGGGTTTTATGCAAAGTCTCTCAATGTAACTCCGGACCATCTTTCCAGAACGGTCAAAACGCATACAGGCAAAACGGTCAAGGGCCATATTAGGGAAATTCTCATGGAGGAGGCCAAAGCGTTATTGCAAGATACTGCTCCCATCAAGGAGATTTCGCAAAGACTAGGATTCAAGACACCTTATGGTTTCAGTAGATTCTTTAAAAGAAATGCCTCTCTATCCCCTAAATCCTATCGCATAAAGATCATGACAACTCAATGAGCACATAGAATTCAACGGTTTAGTCCAATTTAGATTTATCAAGAAGTTTTCCAATCGGTAAATTGGAAAATTCAACGCGTGTATCCAGTAGCACTCTTTGGTTTCCAAATAAGAACATATACTACCTATCCAAGGTATTCGACCAGTACCCGGCTTCGTATTCAAAAAAATTATCATAATACGAAGGCCCCGTGGTATTCTCAATCAAATAGGCCGCCCTCAAAGGAATTCCATTAAGGTCAAAATAGAAAAAATCAAGGATTTTGGAATTGATGTTGGTTTTGGACAACCATTTTGAAACGGGTTTTTCCGTCCATGTATTGATAAAATTAAAATCGTAATACTGGTAGGAATGAATAATTTCATGAGCTATCAAATCAGGGGTGTATTGAGATGGTTTGTATAACATTACATTACCAATATTCACAGCGGCAAAATCATTTGAAAATATATTTGAATTTTCATTAGAAAAAATAAACTCACCGGTCAATAGACTTTTTTCCAATTCAAACTTATTGCCAAAAGCCATGTAAGCCGTCAACAAGAATGACACTGGCATCATTTTGTATTTAATTCTTGGTTTGTCATAAAGGTCCAGCTCAATTCTGTTGAACCCGATATGCAAATGCCATCTGTTCCAGTTGCCATCATTTCTTGCGGCACTTTCTACCACTGATGTCCCCAAGGAATTAACAATTTTGGCCGGCCAAGCATATTCCAAATTCTCCGTTGATGCAATCTTTCTTATGGTCCGTTTACTCTCAAATATCAGATACCCTCCTAAAGACCCCTTAAGGGCACCGGACAGAAAAGCGTTCCCCAACTTTTGGCTTGGTTTTTTATTGATTACGGCCCCGACGGCCCCGACAAGGGCTCCAAACCCTACATTATAAGTGGCCATTTCAAAATCAGTGTTTTGACTTTTCATGGTCATCATGGACAATAAAAAAAATACAATGACAACATTAAACCTGTCTCGGATCATCATTTAAGCTTTTAACAATAGAATGGAAATGTATGTTGAGACTCCCACGATTAAATAATTTATAAATAAAAACATCGATACAAAGGAACAAGCAGAAAATAAATAGAAATATTGATTTCCCAGCATTATTTATGATGGTATTATACATGGTTGCGCCATCATTTCTGACCGAATCATAAAATTCAAAGACAAATTTTTCATTATCCACCAATGTCATTTCCCCGTAGGCATCAATGTAACAGGTCTCTCCAAAATTGGATGCCTTGACCAAAGGGGCCCTTGTTTCTATTGCCCTAACCTTTAAAAAATTATTGTATTGCTTTTTTCCAAAATAGGAATTATTAAGAAATTCCTCTGAGGACAAAAGAACCATTGGCTTGCCAAAATTTAAATTCTCATTGCTAAAAAAACTGTAGAATATTTCATAACAGATAAACGGAATGGGAAGTGATGATTCGCTAATAGCCTTAAAATCATCTTTGACATTGTTGGCGAAAAAAGACTTTTTAAACCACCGAGCAATAGAGGAAGGCAGATATTCATTCCAAGGCACTAGTTTACTTTTGTTCTTTATCCATGGGGCGTCAGTATCAACTGCACGTAAAATGACCAAAGAGTTGGTAATATTAACCTTCTCATCCACCAATGTACTTCCAAAATAAACCGTCTTTGTGATCCCCGTTTTTACCAACCTCTTTAATTGATTATAAACAAAGGAAGACGTAACCTTTTCTTTGTCAAGTCCTCTAAAAGTGAGTTCCGGGATAAGAATGGCATCCAGATCTCGCTCATTTTTAAAAGAACGGTAAATATGATATGCTACTTCCTTATCTCCTACCCTCTTCATTGCTCCTTCGATGTCAATCGTTCCTATCCTAACTAGCTTATCCTCTTTATAATCTTTCATTACAAGAAGAAACAATGAGAATAGCACAGGTACACAAAAAACAACCACGAAACCAAGGAGCTTCTTTTTTCTGTTAATTATTCCCACCCCCAAAGTAGACAGGAGCAATAACCATAGAGATCCTCCTAAAACACCTGTATATTCATACCATTGCACCAAGAATATTTGATTGGAAAAAACATTGCCCAAAGTGAGCCACGGATATGAAAATGAAATGGAGTTTAACCAAAATTCAAAAATCAGAAAGATAGCCAAGAAAGCATAGACTGAACCGACGGATGAGGAACGAACCCAATAAAAAAGCAATAAAGGAATACAGTAAATAACCAAATTACATACTAAGCCAGCCAGGCCCATATCCACATCGATCATCCAGGTAAGAGCCCCAAAATGCCACGTTGACAAAAATAGAAGACTTGACATTACGTACGACCCAAATTTCTTTTCAATCGCTTTTTTGTCCAGTTCCCAAATAAAATAAGAAAGAAAAAAAAGAAAGAGAAAGCCCGCATAATTCCATGAGATAAAAGACAGTATAAAAAGTAATACCACTTTCAACAAGGTTCCGAGCATAGTTGAAAGGGGTCTTTTGAGGGACCCCTTTATAGAACCAAATGGTAAACCTATTTGATTTTTCATTATAATCAGTAGTCAATTTGAACTGAGGTAGAAGATTTGGAAATAGCCGTGACCGTTGGTGATTTATCGGCACCTGATGTCGTACTGCCCCGGGCAACTGTTACGTTGATTATAGAATTATCCGGGAAAATTTCCAGATCCTCTGATGTTATGACATAATTTCCCACTTCATCCGGTATAACCACTCCTCTGGTTATACTTTGGAGATTCTGTTCGGCCAAGAACAGATCTATTTGATTGGAAGGCGAAAAAGTTGCGTACAACAATACCCCATGCTCATTGGAAGGGTCAACGTTCCATGTGATAACCGATCCCGCTTGAACAACCCCCGTATTCATATCAATTTGAATCAAATTGGGAATCGACAAGGTCTCCGATGTTTTAGAACCCTCATCTCCATAAGAATATTGAAGTTCCGACCCAAAAAGGTCAAGTATTTCTGTTTTAGCGATATCATTGGTATTTGACTTGTCGGTAAGGATAGACTTTCCGTCTTTGGAAAGACTTATCCTATTTTTTTTATTGATTGTGCCATTTCTATCGCTACTTTGAGAAATGTGGGCATTATCGACCCCCGCTGTGGCCATTTGATTATGTGCTTCAATCAGGACCGAACCTTCGATATGTTTTTGGGAATAAACTTCCAAATAATCAGTAAATGATGGCAAGGAAGCCGATTCTATGGTTTCTGCGGGATAAGTATCATCTTCTTTATTTTCGCAGGAATGCAGTCCAAAGGCAAGTATTGTTATGACCATCATGAATTGAACACTCCTATGTTTCTTAATAATTTTCATGGTATCTATAATTGATTTAGTAGACATATAATTGGTTGTGATCTATATATTGGTTGATAGTTTTATAATCTGCGATATTCACTTTTTTACTTGATCCGTCGCAGGCAAGACAATTAGTACATTTTGACTCCACTTGATAACTAGGGTTCAAAAAGATAGGCTGTGGAATATCACCACCAAAACCTCCGAGATAAGTCATGTCAAACTTGTACACTACATGGGTTCCAAAAGTGGCCCCGGCAAGATTATCAGTATTAAAATCAAAATCATTGACCTCATCAGCTTGCTCTGTATATGTTACTTCCACTCTGAGATCGTACCCTGGTGGCGGAGTTTTAATGTTCATGGTTCCTCCGGCATCCATATTGGTATTATCGGCAAATCTAACCCATTCCCAGTTTGGACATTGGGGGGAAGTTAGTCTCACACTGATAGAGAATTCATCAGGGCCGGCGCATCCACCACCAGGTATATCGCCGAACCTAATATCGGGACTTGGTATAAATCCTTCAAATCCGGGCTTTCTAAATGGGTTTTCCTTTCCTGCTTCAAAAAAAATACTGATGTAAGCATTTTCCAAATTATCCGATATTTCCGTTTCGCAAGGAATTGTATCAGATGTCGGGAGATTACTCCTTTTACTGGACATGGTAAATATCAGTCCAGTAAGAACAAAGACACCTGCAAGGGCAGATGCTAATCGAACTATTTTAGTTTTCATAAAAAAGACTTAATGTTAAAAATGGTTATGGTATTATTTTGACAAGAACCAATCGATTTGAAAAGTATTCGCTTCAAAACGGAAATCGTTCTCCGGTTTAAATAATATCCTTTTGTAAATGAACTCGTTGCCTATAGGTGAGATAAAACTAGCAAGATATGTAAGTGGGTCATTAAGGAATTTTATGCATTTTATAAAATGCCCCTTTTTGATGACCATTAAATGTCTGCTGTTTTTTGAAGGAGAATACTTAGACAGACATAGAATTAAACTTCCCCAGAAGATAGATGAATGTTCAAATTCAATTTTGTGATTTCATAAAAAATCGTGGCAATACACTGTTAATTGGATTCCTTTTAAAGAAAAGAACCATAATGCAAAGAAAGAATAAAGAAATCTCCAGTTGCTTGCCAATCCCAATCGACCTGGAACCGATAATTTCTTCAAGGATTCCCATTACCTAATAGGATATATCATTTTTAATGAAAGCTGGTCAAAACATGAAAATGTTTAAAACAGGTAATAAATAGGCAACTTTTTTATGGTATCGAAATCCAGCACAATTAATAGAATACGGGGATATCATATCTATTAAAAGAGATCGAAAAGGATTACCCAGATATTAAGGGATGTTCCTCAGCCTATCCTGCAACACTCTTCATGGGTCGAATAATTCATCCATAATAAAATGATAAAAATGAAAACAGCTAATAGTCAAACCTTAAAAATCAGCCATCTCATTACTGATTGCTATTTCAATGGAACACATAGCAAGTGAACAGAGGAATTTTCAATGGAAAGAGTATATATTAAAAAACTCAAATGGCCGAATTTTGATTAAAAACACAACTGGTATAATCCTAATTAATGGCATTTTATAAAATGCGTAAACACCTCTCTCGGACCGCGGAAATATCTCCCTAGTTTTATCCCGCCTATAGGAAATTAATTGTTAAACTTTAAACTTGTAAAAAATGAAAAAATTATTTTTATCATTAGCAGTAGTATTATTATTTTCTGGAAGCGCATTGAATGCATCCAGCCCCGAAACCCCTCTTTTAGAGGAAGACCTTGCTAATTGTGCTGGCTATGCAACTACCGTTGGTTTAATTTATGCGGGTGAGGGCCTTAATTATTGGGAAGGATATTTTGCCGGTTATGGGTATTGTCTTGAAAACCTGTAATAATCATAAGTTATAACTATGAAAAAAACACTTATCGTCACCGTTCTTTCATTCATAAGTTACTTTGGCTTTGGTCAAGGAAATTCAGGAGAAGTACACTATAAGGTAAGTGCCGTAGCGTCTTATGATGATTACGAAGCATCTAAGGGTCCAATTTATAATGAGCTTAAACAGGGGATACTATCCAACATTGTAAACTTGGATTTCTTATTGCAATTTAACCAGACCAAATCTGAATTTGGTCTGGTTAAAAATTTACCTTTGGATATGGAGGATTTCCACGCAAAGATAACCGTTGACCTTTCTAGAGGCAAAAGCAAATTTTATACGGACTTCACGAAGAGGGCTCTTTTGGAACAGAAGGAGTTTTTGGGGGAGCAATTCATTATTGAGACACCTATTGAGGAATTTAATTGGACCCTAACAAACGAGCAAAAAAAACTGAAAGATTTTATATGTTATAAGGCTATTGGAGAAAGAACCTACCAAACCAAGGAACTTGAAATTAAAAAGGCTGAAATGATTGCTTGGTACTGTCCTGAGATTCCATATGCCTTTGGCCCCTTCGAAGCTGTTGGTCTTCCAGGTTTGGTCATGGAGTTCCAAGTAGGTAACTTTATTTTTTCTGCCAATGAACTTAAGCTTGACAAGCGCAATGTGGAAATTACCCCGCCCAAAAAGGGTAAACTGATTTCATTGGAGGAGTACAATAATATATTAGGAAAAACGGCCGTTGGGGAAACGAGGTACTAAGTCTAGAAAAAGGGGGTGCATTAGAACATTTTTTTTGGGGTGGGTATTTATAGTTTCCATTTATACCTATTCCCAACAAATCGTTCTTTCCGGGGTAGTTCAAGATTCCTTGAAAAACAACCTGGTCAACACCAACATTTTGGCCTTCCCCAAAAGTCCCTATAAAAACACGCGGTTTGCCATCAGCAACGAAAAAGGAGAATATGTGCTCCGGTTGGAAAAAGATGTCGTCTATTCCATTGAGTTGAGTTATCTCGGCTACCAAAGACTCTCCTTCGAACACAAGGCCACCCGTGACCAAACCAAGGATTTCTTCTTGGTGCCCAAGACCGATGACTTGGACGAGGTGGTGTTGGAGTTTAAAATCCCCATTGAGGTCAAAGAAGATACCATAAGCTACCGAACTGATGCCTTTGTCACCGGAGAGGAGCGTAAACTTCGTGAAGTACTCAAAAAACTGCCGGGCATTGAAGTGGACCGAGAGGGCAATGTCATGGCGCAGGGCAAAAAGGTTACCAAGGTGCTTGTGGAGAACGAGACTTTTTTCACAGGAAACAGCAAACTGGCCGTCAACAACATTCCCGCAGATGCCGTGGAGCAGGTGCAGGTGCTGGACAACTACAACAAGATCGGTTTCCTCAAAGAGCTACAGGATTCTGACGAGCTCGCCCTTAACATCAAGCTCAGGGAGGGAAAAAAGAAATTCACCTTTGGCGACATGGAGGCGGGCGGTGGTGTCAAGAATCGATATCTTGTCCATCCCAACCTGTTCTATTATAGCCCCAAGACTAATCTGAACTTTATTGGGGACCTGAACAATTTGGGCATTAAAAGTTTTACCCTATCAGATTATCTGGAGTTTAATGGTGGGTTCGGGAAGCTTATGGGCGATATCGGCAGCTATCTCTCCCTCATCAGGGACGACTTCTCCAAGTTTTTGACCAACAACGACTTTAAGGCTAACACTAACCGTTTTGGTGCGCTGAATGTAAGGCAAACAATCTCTTCAAAGATGGATATCAACAGTTATGTCATTGCCAATGGTAGCAGTACTGAAACAGAAACGAACAATCTGAACATTTACAACATTTCCGATGGCACATTTGATGAGACTAGAAATGTCAACAACAATTTTGACAATTTCTTTTTGATGGGAAAAGTGACTTTGAATCACAAACCGAATCACAAGGCAAATTTGTCTGCAAATTCCTTCGTGAAATTGACAAAGAACAAAGTAAATAGCACCATTCTAACCCAGAGTTTTGATCAAAACACCTTTTTCAACACCGTTTCGAATATATCGACCATAGACCTCAAACAGAACCTAGAGTACAGTAAACGTTTTTCCAAGGCACAGACCCTTAGTTTGGAATCCACGGTCTCCTATCAAAAAAACACTCCGGACAAAACCTGGAAAACCAATGAGGCCTTTCTTTTGGGACTTGTTCCCTTAGTGGAAGACAGTATTTACAATGTCGTTCAGCAAAAAGAAAGCCAGAGCACTTCGTTTGATTTGGTGTTAAAAGATTATTGGGTACTGAACAATTTCAATCATATATATACCACTTTTGGCACCAACTTGGTCTTTGGGGGTTTTAAAAGTCAAGAACACCAACAGTTTGCAAACGATACTGTTAACGACTTTTCAGCAAACGGTTTTGGCAATTCCATCGACCATAGGTTCAATGACACTTTTTTGGGATTGGAGTACAAATTCCTGACAGGGATCTTCACGGTAAAATCGGGTCTTTTTTACCACAATTATATTTGGGACAACGACCAAAATAGAATTTCAACAAACAACGACACCCAAGTCCTTTTACCTGCTATTAAAGCAGAGGCCGAATTTAGCAGCAGTGAAAAATTACGCTTTCAGTACAGGCAAAGAATGCGGTTTCCAAACATCGGAAAATTGGCGACCAATTTTTTGTTAGGCTCCTTTAATTCCGTACTGTTGGGCAATCCCGATCTTCAGAATGAACGGTATCACACATATTCTCTGAACTATTTCAAGTTCAACCTGTTCAGGGGACTGAACCTCAATGCTGGATTGACCTACGATAAAAAGACCCAGATTATAAAAAATAACACGGTATTGGAAGGTATTGAACAATTAGTTGTATATACTATGTTCAACAAACCTGAAAATTCCTTCTCGACCTATTTCAACTTTGGCAAGAAGTTCGGTAAAGTCAAGATGATCCTTGAGGGCAGGGGCAATTACAATGAATTCTTCCAATTGGTCAACGACAATGTATCCAAAAACCTTTCACGTTCCATTTCGGCTACGGGCAAGTTAGAGACTTATTTCGAAAAATGGCCCAATTTGGAAGTTGGGTACGCATACCAGCCTTCCATTTACTCTACCGCCTCTTCTAAAAACAACTTTGTTAATTCTAGGTTATTTGCCAATTTAGATTTTGTTTTTCTTGATGACTTCCATTTGAAGGGAGACTTTGAAAGGAACGAATACAAAAATAAAGGCGAAAACCTGACCAATATTTTTGATATAGCCGGGGTTTCCCTGTTCTACCAAAAAGAAGATAGTCCTTTGGGGGTTGAAATTTCGGCGACCAACCTTTTTGATGTAAGGTTTAAAAGGCAGAACTCATTTTCCGATTTTTTGATCAGTGACCAGTCAACGGCGGTGATGCCCCGAATCTTGATGTTTAAATTATCTTATAAGCTTTAATCTATAAGACTAATTTCTATAATCAAGAAACAATCCGCTCATTGGCTTCATCCAAGATTGCGTTTTCAAAATCCTTGAGATAGATTTCTGTGGTCTTTATAGAAGAATGACCAAGTCCTTCACAAATAATCTCAGTGGATATCCCCATATATTTGGCAATTGTGGCCCAAGAATGACGTATGTAATATGTTGTAAAGCTACCTTCTATCCCAGCATCCCTTGCAATGACTTTGAGACGTTCATTCATCCTTCTTCGCTGCGACTTATATTTTTGGTAATGTTTGGTACTGCCATCATAATTTGTCGGAAATAAATAATCCTCGGATTCCTTATCCTTTATATAATACTCTAGAATTTTTTGCAGTCCATCAGTAATCTTTACCGAGAAGGGATCTCCTGTTTTGCTCCTTCCATAGTATAAGCGTCCATTGCTTATATCCATTACCTTGATCTTGACCATATCGATGAAATTCATCCCCCTGCAATAGAACATGATCAAGGTATAATTCTTGGTGTGCCATAGAGGCGTATCAAACTCATAGTCAAGCATTTTTATATTATTCAGTTTTTCTTTGCTCACAGTTCTCTTTTTCGTCCTGGTGCTAGAAGGTATTTTGTAATGCTTAAAAGCATTTTTTATCGGCGCGAACTGATCTTCCTCTATCGCACTATTGTAGATGGAACGAATGGCCCTTAAATACATGCCAATAGTATTCCTGCAATTTCCTTTACCCAAATGGTGGCTTTCAAAATTCCTTAAAAAAGAAACTGTAATATCGTACAACAACACATCCTGACCATCATTGAACTTCTTCAAGGCCTTGATACTATCCTTGTACCATCTAGCGGTTCCCGGACTATTGGAATTCATTTTCCTCTGCACCAGCACATTGCCCCAACTGGCAATAGAAATACGATTCTCTATTTTCTTCCTTATTTCTGAACCTTTGTTTTGATCCCACTTATCCTTAATAAGTCCGATAAATCCATTCACATCCAACCTGTCAATGCTTGGCCCCAATTCATTCACCAGTTCTTTCGCTTTATAAACTTTTTCGGCCAGTTCATGATTAATGGCATCACAGTCCGTATTCTTATTAGCGATGGCAGATTTCCTTAATCTTGAATTTCTGGTATCCCACCCTTTAATTGAAGTATAGAATCCTGTTCGGATAAGGCTCTGCCTTTTATGAAAGACTCTTACAACTATGGGATATAGTCCATCCTTATTCTTAGTATTTTTTCTGGTATCCAATGCTAATCTAATAAGTGCCATTCTATAGCTTTGATTCTACTTTAAGGTACAAAATTTTGTGCATACTTTGTGCATAGTTTTTGTTGGTCTCAAAGCATTTCAACTGAAATTAAAATTTATTATTTTTCTGATTATCAATGTTTTAAGTAGTTTTATGCATTGATAAAAACCTCAAATAAAAGTCTGTCACGCAGGGGGTCGCGGGTTCGAGTCCCGTCCAGACCGCAAAAAGCTCCGATTTCTTGGGGCTTTTTTGTTTTCATATAATTGATTTTTAATTAATTATAAAATAATTGAAAAAATATATATTTTCTAGCGTGCTGCATTCGTGCTGCATTTTTGATTCTTTTTACTTCTTCGCAGCATTTCATACGACCCTATTTCATAAAAAGAAAATTATGTAAAACTATATAAAATGGATATATCTTCTTATTTTCCTATTTCATAAAACTGTCATGAATTGAGAATAAAATACTGCCCAGATTTACACTTAGAGTTCCCGCATAACAAAAGTTGGTTGGCAGACCACCCTTTGAAACCAACTGCCGAAACTCTAATAATTGCTGGAGGCACCCATTACCTAAGACCTAAATATATTAAACTTGATTTTTTTAAATGGGACTCTGATAATTATAAACGGGCTTTTTTAATATCTGGCAATCTTGAATATTATGCAGACTATGATTTGTCTTTGCATCAAGAGCCTTTTAAATGGGAAATTCAAAAGAATGTCTTTTGATTTAACAATCAAGTCGAGATAATAGAAGACATTAGTTTTCTTTTTTCTGCGTTCTGGAGCTATATATACCCTGAAAATGGAAACTTTGTATACAGGAGAGTTAATGATTTTATAAAATCATGATTAATCAAAGAAGGCTAACTAACGGTTGATCATTTCAATAAGATTTATAACGAAGCCTATACTTTTATTAAGGAAAATTTAAAATCTCAGAATAACAAGACCGTGATAGTAACCCGCCACCTACCCATTCCATTATGCAATTCCCATGAATTTAAAGGCCGCCCCATATCAACAAAGCTTTTGTTGTGGACATAACTGATTTTATAGCTGATCCGATATTGATTATTGGATGAATGGCCATATACATAGAAATATTGGCAACGGCACAATAATGTTATGCAATCAATTAGGATATGTTCACATGAATGAGCACCATGATTTTTCGGGAGACACTTATTTTGATCCAAAAACCCATAAATATAATATTTCCAAGTTAATTCAATCAATTAAAAATTCACCTTTTGTAAACGCAAATTTAAAATCAATACAGCAATAATTCAAAATCTGTACAATTTTAGCCAAGTTGAAATATAAGTGCTCCGACACCCATTAATTCGTGAAATTTTTTGGAAAATAGCCGTGAAAACTAAATTTATTATGTCAAACATTTTTGGATTTATCTCACGAATAGTCCTATAATATTATTCCGTTAAACGCATATGCCCAAGTGGAAATTAAATTTGGTCACATCCATTCCTAAGTTCATGTAAGTTATTCCCAGAAAGTGGTCACCACCATCAATCTAAAGAAACAATAATGAACTCCGATCTACGGTTGATATCGTGTTCTGAATTGGAGCACCTTACCCCATTAGAACAATGATTCAACAATCTCTTTTCACCGTATCCTATGGCACTTTCTATGCGATTGCTCTCTATCCCTTGGGATATGATATAGTTGCCCGTAGATTTAGCACGACGGTCCGATAGTTTTTCATTGTACCGATCACTTCCCCGTGAATCAGTATGGGATTCGATCTTGATGACCATTTTGGGGTACTCTTTCATCACCTCCACAATTTTATCCAGCTCCTGCGCTGCATCTGCCCTGATATCCGCTTTATTGAGATCAAAATAAATATCATCGATTTTGATTTTCAATACCCCATTTTCCATGACTATTAATTTGTTCAATTCCTTGGTCATGATCAAGGGGACATTGTTGGTCTC
>CEVF01003085.1_pt1 | contig 14824 bp, 9 predicted proteins | sample 356441 | NCBI WGS metagenome assembly CEVF01 (sample SAMEA2622765, study PRJEB7988) | marine metagenome | biome: marine biome (ENVO:00000447); feature: surface water layer (ENVO:00002042); material: "saline water (ENVO:00002010), including plankton (ENVO:xxxxxxxx)" | depth 5 m
CTTTCACTGACATCACTAATGCATCGGGGCTGGGAGCCAATAACTCGCGTTTTTCATTTGCCGCCGGTTGGGAAGATTATGACAATGACGGTGATCAGGATCTCTATGTTGCTAATGATTACGGCCGCGACAATTTTTATCGAAATGACGGTGGCACGTTCACGGATATCGCTGCGGATGTGGGGGCTGAGGATGCGGCAAGCGGCATGTCTGTAAGTTGGAGCGACTACGACCACGATGGTCGCATGGACGTTTATATCAGCAACATGTGGTCCTCGGCTGGCAATCGAATAGCCTTTCAGCCCGAATTCAAAAAGAATGCTCCCTTGTCGGTTAAGAAACGGCTGCAGCGATTTGCGCGTGGCAACACACTTTTGAAAAATGCATCCGATTCAGACTTTGAAGATGTCAGTAAGAAGGCAGGCGTCGAGATGGGTCGCTGGGCATGGGGCTCGCTGTTTGCAGATATTAACAATGATGGCTGGGAAGATATCCTTATCGCAAATGGATTTATCACAAAAGACGCTGATGGGGGCGACTTGTGAAGTTTTTTCTGGCGACAGGTCGTGTCGAACACATTCAATGATGCCACGGATCGAGATTCAAAGCGTAGTAAAACAGCGCGTGAAAAATTTGACGACATGTTTTTCTCTGGTAGATCTTTCAGTGGGCGTGAAAGAAATTGTTGCTATTTGAATACAAACTCTTCTGCGATGGCTGCCGGCAAGTTTGCAAATATTTCGGGCTCCGGGGGCTTCGACCTGCCGGACGATGGGCGATCAATCGCAACGGCGGATTGGGATCAAGACGGTGATATTGATCTTTGGATTTCAAACCGCAATGCACCACGCTTGCGATTTATGCGCAATAATTCATCCAACCCAAGCCAATCTCTTGCACTTCGGCTGGTGGGCGATGGAAAGCACACGAACCGTGATGCAATCGGTGCTCGCATCGAGGTCTACTTAAACCGAAAAAAAAATCAGCCTGCGACACCGCAACCAAAATTCGTGCCCGACAGCGATCGGTTGCTTAAAACCATACGTGCAGGCGAAGGATTTTTATCTCAAAGTTCCAAATGGGCACATTTTGGGATTCCGAAAACAATGGAGATTGAAAAGGTCGTTGTCCGTTGGCCTGGCGGAGGCACTGAAGTTTTCTCAAATATTGATGCCGGAAATCGATATGTTCTTGCTCAACATGCGGGGTCCGCCAAGTCAATTCAAAGACCGGAAAGAAAGATAGCGCTGAAAACCGGCGTGCAGAAACAAAATCAACGCGGTGACATTACGTTCCGGATGCCAGTGCGGGCCGAGGTTCCACCGCTATTTTTTGAGGATTGGAAGGGAAAAAAACAACTAATTATTCCCAATGGAAAAAAGAATCTTTTGATTTTATTTTGGGCCAGTTGGTGCCCCTCGTGCCTGCTCGAATTGAAAGAATTCGCCGATTTTGAGGATCAAATCCGTGCAGCAAACCTTAACGTTTTAGCGCTTTCGGTTGACGGGTTGGAGGGATCTCCGTTGACGGAATCTGAAGCCCGTCGTCTGCTCAACACAATGAACTTCCCGTTTGCTTCGGGAAGGGCAAATCGTGAATTGATCGGCCAGTTACAAAGTATCAATATTTTGAAAACTGAAAATGGCGAGATTCCTTTACCTTTCAGCTTCCTCCTGGATGACAGCAATCGGTTAATTGAATTCCATCGCGGTCCGGTAAGGATTCAAAATATTTTGGAGGCGAATCATACTGAGGATGCAGATATTGTCTCTCGCTTTGAGCAAGCGTCCACGTTGGGTGGCATTTCCCTCTCTGACTCTGTGGCTCGCGACGCACTCGAACGGGCGGAAGCGACTGGTCGTCTCGATTATGGGCGCAAACTCGAAGACGCCGGCTTATTCGATAGGGCGATCCATCAATATAAGAGGATTCTCGATATTTCCCCCGACTCGGAGGAAGCCTTAATCCATCTTGCGGTTGCGCATAGTAAGGCTGGGGACCTGGCCACGGCTGAAAAACATTTTGATAAAATACTGAAATTAAACCCTGACTCTGCAATCTCACGTGCAAACCTTGGTGGCATTTATCTGACCCGCAAACAATATGCCCGTGCAAAAAATGAGTTTGACAAAGCGATCAAGTTGTCGGCGGATGACCCTCAATTGTACTTTCAGCGGGCGATGGCGGAAATAAATCTGGATCAAATGGAGCAATCTCTAGAAGATCTCAACCGTGCAATTTTTCTGCAACCCGATTTTCTGAACGCACATTTTCAACGCGGTCTTTGTCTACTGAAGCTTAACAAAATAAAAATGTCTCTCAGCGATTTCGACATTGTAATCGTAAAAAATCCTAGCTTTATACCAGCTTACAAAGGAAGAGGAATCGCAAAACTACAACTTGGAATGTACGAAGACAGCATTATCGATCTGACAACGGCATTAGAGCGATCGCCATCAGACCTGGAACTCTATAATAATCGGGGACTGGCATACTCCGCGCTTGGATATTTTGCGTTCGCTATCGCAGATTTTGAACAAGCTCTTGAGATCAATTCAGAAAAAGATCCCGGAGTGCTCAACAACTTGGCATGGTTGCTCGCCACCTGCTCGAAGAGCGAATTCCGAAATGGTGATTTGGCACTAAAGTACGCCACAAGGTCCTGCGAACAATCGAATTGGGGTAACTACGGTGCCTTGGATACCTTGGCTGCGGCGAATGCAGAATTAGGTCGTTTTTCGGCTGCGATAAAGTGGCAAAAAAAAGCGATCTCAAACGCACCGGAGGAGGTCAAGGCCGAGTTACGAGAACGCCTTGATTTATACAAGAGAAAAAAACCTTTTCGAGCGATTTCTAAGAATTCGCAAGCCCAGAAATAATGGTATCCCTTATCACCGAAAGGGAATGACAACAGCAAGAGTGCGTAAATTTGCATCATCTGTGCGTGTAGTTAATTTCACAAAAAATGCGTTTTCACTGATGCTTCTCTCGCCTCTATTTAATTACTCACTCAGGATCCGTTTTTCAGGAGCCCTCCATGCCGGCTATTTTTTGTCAGCGCCAAATCATTGCGGAAAGTGAAGTCGATATTGACGGCTATCCGAGTTGCCTAACCTATCTTTCTTGGACACAAGCTGCGGCACAGGCACACTCTGCGGAGCAAGGATGGGGTGCGGGGGAATATCAGACAATAGGTGCAGCCTGGGTGGTTCGCTCACACCATATCGAATATCTGAGGTCGGCAGCGGTTGGTGAATCGATTGCAATCGATACCTGGGTTTCAAATTTTAATAAAACGCGATGCTTAAGAAAATATTTAATTTGGCAACCCGATGAAGATCGCCTTTTGGTCACTGCAGAAACGGTTTGGGCATTTATCGATTTAGCCGAAAGAAGACCTCGACGGATTCCGCAGGAGATCATAGATGCTTTCACTCTTGTGCCCGAGTGTGACGAACCTGACCTGAAACTTTTTGCACAGGATCGTTTGCAGTCGTAACTATTACAATGCAATCTAAGTTGCCTGAGCCAAATAAGAAGCGGGTGACCAAAAATGAGCGACATTAGGGTTGGGGTAACCGGATTTGGAATCCTGAGTGCGCTCGGTCGCGGAGCAGCACGAAACGAGGAAGCGCTTCGCGCGGGCCGATCAGGAATCATTGCTCGCCCGACATGGCAAATAGAGAAGTTGCGATCCCGTGTGTCTGGCAATATCGATGTTGAACCGCTTCGTGGACAATTTGAGCGAAAAGAAAGTCGTTTTCTTTGCGATCCAGCGCTTCTCGCGGCATCGGCAATGCGTGATGCACTGAAACACGCAAACCTAGATCAGAATGATGTCCAGAGCTCGCGGACAGGACTCGTGATGGGCACTGGCGGATCGAGCGTGCCCGATGCCATAGCACTTGCAGACCGCATGCGAATTCGCGGAGGATCAAAAGTGGGGGCCTACTTTGTGCCGCGGATCATGGGATCGGCAGTGGCCGCCAACTTGAGCAACATGTTTCATATTCATGGTCACTCCTACTCCATGACATCAGCCTGTGCGACCTCCGCCCACACCATTATGCATGGATTTGACTTAATCCGCTCCGGCAGACAAGACCGCGTATTCGTCGGTGGGGCCGAAGATATAAACATTTTCTGCGTTGCATCGTTTGATGGAATGAACGCACTTTCGATCGCTTACAACGGTGAACCGGAGCGAGCTTCAAGACCTCTCGATCTTGGTCGAGACGGCTTTGTTTACTCAGGTGGGGCGGCTGTTCTGGTGCTTGAGAATCTCGATGTCGCGAGGCAGCGCGGCGCAACCATCTGGGCAGTTCTCGCTGGCGCGGGGGCGAGTTGCGATGGAGATGACATGGTGGTGCCGAACGGCAAGGGTGGCGAGGCGGCCATGCGATTAAGTCTGGCCGATGCAAAGATAGAAACCAGGCAAATCGATTACATCAATCTTCACGGAACCTCCACGCCGATTGGGGACACGGTCGAAGTCGAGGCAATTCAAAATGTGTTTGGTATTAATCCGCCGGCATTTTCATCAACGAAATCAATGACGGGGCATGGCCTGGGCGCTGCAGGGGCCCAGGAAGCCATTTTTTGCATTCTCATGCTGCAGGGGAATTTCATGGCTCCCAATATTAATTTGGATGATCCTGACCCAATCGTGAATGACATGCCTATTTTGCGCGTTACTCAAAACGCTGAAGTTGGATGGGTGCTTAGCAACTCATTCGGATTCGGGGGCACGAACTGCAGTTTGGTGCTTGCTCATCCAGACGCCATTTAAATTATTTTGTTGCGATTCGGCTCTGTTTTATTATAGGTGCCCGTCGAGTGGTCTCATCACCGAGTATGGCTTCTGCCGCAACTAATGCTTTGAGAACATCGCCGATGCAGATAGGAAACTAAAAGATCGAGTAAACAGGTTCGCAAGCAGTGCTTTACGCGACGGTGCCACTTCCAATGGAAGATTGCCTTTGCAGGTTCTTTTCGGTATCCTGCTGTGACAAGACGATTTATCAAATAAAATTTTCGTTGCACCGATTCTCTAAACTATGCTTAAAGCCCGAGAATTGCTGAGCATCGACACGAGATCCCTCGCACTGCTGCGCGTTTGCCTATCCGCACTGGTGTTGATCGATCTGTTCAATCGCTCCAGTTCGATTGAAGCGTTCTACACGGACTCCGGCGTGCTTCCCGCCTGGGCACTGAAATATCTCAATCAGGCAGATCAATTTCACTGGTCGCTCCATCTTCTGACACCCGACCTTTTCTGGTTGAGCGGCAGCTGGTTTTGGCAAGCGTTCCTATTCAGCCTGGCTACACTTGCAGCCTTCTGTATGCTCATCGGATATCAAACACGATGGGCGACCGTCATCACGTGCGTTCTTCTCATTTCGCTGCAGACGCGGCAACCTTTGATTTGCAATGGGGGTGACAATTTTCTCCGCAATATGGTTTTTTGGTCGATGTTTCTCCCTCTTGGCGAACAATTTTCATTAGACCAGAAACGATTGCAGCAAATCATTCCACCGCGACTCATATTTTCAGCTGCCACCACCGCTGTTATGGCACAAGTCTGTTTTGTGTATTGGGTCGCGGCCGTCACAAAGTCTGACCCCCAGTGGACTGAGTCACGGACGGCGCTTTACTATGCGTTGCATCTCGACTTTGCAACGACAGACATAGGAAGGTCGCTCCTCCAATTTCCAACGCTTCTTCAATGGCTGACAGCGATCACCCTATGGCTTGAATTTTTCGGTCCCATCCTAGTTTTTTGTCCTATCTTCACATCGCGCGTTCGCCTCGCTGTGATACTTATTTTCGTAGCGTTCCACCTGGGAATAGGGCTATGCATGCATCTTGGCTTGTTCACCTGGATATGCATCGTCAGCTGGTCCGTTTTTCTTCCACGATCCTTTTGGGAATGGATCGCAAATTTTTATCAATCCAAGGACGCCGGTATTAACTCCTCCCTTGGTGACCCTGGTACTGAAAAGCGACTGAGCAACGACCTGCCTCCAATCGCTAATGGGCTAGTCGCATTACTACTTGTTTACGCCGCATGTTATAACTTGCACGTAATTTTCGAGGACGCAAATGGTGGAACGACTCGTTGGTTTAATCGAACTGCCATCAATGCCGGTCACGCGATCGGATTAGATCAGCGATACAAAATGTTTTCTCCCAAGCCTACCGTAGTAGACGGATGGTTTGTTGCCGTTGCGACTTTGGAGGATGGCAACCAGGTCGACCTGATGAAAGCGGGCGACGCGGTTAGCTGGAAGAAACCGGAATCGCTCTCTGAGCGATTCCCTTCCAAAAGCTGGCAAGTGTATCTACATTCCTTAAAACTCCCAAGTAATCTGGCATCAGGTTACCGGCCATTTTATGTTGATTATTTAAAAAGACGCTGGAAAAAAGAGCATGGTAATGATCCACCGATTGATCATGTGGAGCTTTATCTGATGCTTGAAATCACTCCTCCCTTTCCAGAGCAACCGCAAGCAAAAAAAACGCTGATTTACCGTGATAGTCCCAGATACGATGTGCAGGATTACCTCCGTCAGGAAACGATCGACTCGGAATTGAAACAAGGATAGAACTTAAATGAAATCCACACGGTCACGATACTATCGAGTCTTCTGTTTAATTTTACCACTAGTGGTGACCTGTGCCTGCAATCGAAGCGACTCAAAAAATGACCTGGCAAATTCGGACGCCCGTAAACGGTCGCCTGAATCCGCATCATCTCGCGAACTGCCTCTGCTAGTACAACTGCCTGAGTTTGTGCTTCAAGATCAGACCGGATCAGTCTTTGGAAGTGAGCAGCTGAAGAATAAATTTTGGATCGCTAATTTTGTATTTACTCGTTGCCCCACGACCTGTCCGATCCAAACTCGGAATTTGGCAAAATTCCAGAAGCAACTGAATAAAATCGATGGGGCCGATAATGTGGAGCTAGTGAGCATCACGGTTGATCCAAACTTTGATACGCCGGCGGTTCTGGCAGACTACGCCAAGCGGATGGAGGCCGAGCCCGAGGGATGGCATTTTCTGACCGGATCGCGTGATGCGATCTGGGACCTTTGCAAAAAAGGATTCAAACTCGCCGTGGACGATGCACCACCAGAATCACCCAGTCCGATCATGCATAGTACAAGAATGATGCTGGTCGATCGTAACGGTCGAATACGCGGATTTTACGAGGGTACCACCCGCGAGGGCATGAATGACCTGCGTCTAGCGCTGGAAAACTTGTTGGCGGCGGAAGAGAATCAACACAGCCAGACCAACTGATGCGGGCATCCCCCGATTGAATTGTTTCGCATCTCCTGAGATATTAGGCCGCTCTCAGCTTCCCATTACGGTTTCTAAGGAGTGCCGAAAGATGTTTCTGCGTATGCTTACCTTGTTGCTTCTCTTTGGATTATTTCACTCGGTTACTCACGCGGATTTGCAGGTGACCAAGATCGCAGAGGTCGACGGTTTTCAGATTCCTGAGTGCGTTGTGGTCGATACGAAGAATCAGACGGCTTATGTTTCCAACGTAAATGCTGCTGTCGAGGGTGAAGGTTATGATCGGTTCTGGGCAGATGACGGCAATGGCTTTATCTCAAAATTTTTGGTGCCGCGATCCTCTCCGAGTGTCCGACGAAGAGGCAAAGTGGCAAACCCTTCTTCAGAAAAATTGCACGGTGAGGATCTGGTACGAAGCGACGAAAAGTTCCGCTTTAGTGGCCCGAAAGGCATGTGTCTGCTCGGTGACGAGCTTTGGGTAACTGATATTGATCGCGTACTTATATTTTCGATTTCTGGAAAGGCCGAGCCGCAGATCATCCATGTCCCGGGCGCTGTTGCCTTGAACGATATGGCATCCGATGGAGAGTTCGCTTATGTCACGGATTCTGCAGCCGGCACCTGTTATCGTCTCCATAAAAAAGGGAAACACCAAGAGATTGCTGCACCCAAGGGCATTAATGGCATCACCTTCCATAATGAAAAAATGTATGGGGTAAGTTGGGGATTAAGTGACATCTATGAGCTGGATCCCGACGGAAAGAAACCACCACGATCTTTTATGCTAAGCGAGTACTTCAAAACCCCTGACGGCATTGAGGTGTTGGCTGATGGAACGTTTATTGTCTCCGATTCGGAGGGCAACCAGGTGGTATCGATTGCACCCGATGAAAAAACTGTGACCCGCATCATCGAATGTGCCGCCCCCGCTGATATCGGAATCGATCGGTCTCGTGGCCTGTTGTTTGTGCCCCGTTTTTTTGAGAGCAAAGTAGATATTTATGAATTAGAAAATCGTTAACTTTTTTTGCTTAGTCTAAAAACAATAGAAACGAAGACAGGAGATTGATCATGTTGGTTGGATGTGGCGAGTGGGGATTTCGTGAAATGCCCATGGAACAACATTTTGAAATCTGTAAAGACTTCGGTTTCCACTGGATGGAATTTGGAATTGGAGGGGGACAGCTGGGGCGACTACCTGAGCAGCCTTCGAAAGAAGACATTGATGCGTTTTGTGCGCTGGGAGAGAAGTATCAAATTAAGACCCCCTTCTGTTGCATTGAGAACGACTTCACCCTAGCCGACGAGCAGCAGCACCAGGAGATGCTGGAAAAAGTCCTCTCACAAATAAAGGCGGGCGCAGCGTGCGGGGCTTCCCACGTGCGACTGTTCGCCGGTTTTACCCCGCTGGAACAGATGACCGAAGTGTCATGGGGTAGGATGCTGCAAGCGTTTGCCCGCTGCGATGCACTTTGCCAGGAACTTGGTTTGTTAATTGCGATTGAAACTCATGGTGCAATTAAATTTGACAGCACGGGTGCGGCGATTCATAGCCATACGGCATCGACACAACGCGAGGCCCTTAGCAAACTCATGGCCGGCTTACCTGAACGGATTGGCTTCAATTACGACCCGGGAAATCTCAAACCGCTTGCCGATGACGATGCACTATTGAGGCTCGACTTGATTGACGAGCGGATCAACTATTGCCACCTCAAAGACTGGCGGAAGAGTGGTGAGGGATGGGTAGCCTGCGCTATCGGTGACGATGATCTGGACTACAAACCGATCCTGGAGCGAATGTCCTTTGACGGCATTTACCTTATCGAATACGAACCGTTGGAAGATCCAAAGGAAGGAATTCAGCGAAGTCTGGACTACCTCCAGAAAATAGTTCCGCAGGTCGATCTGGGGGGTTAGCACGAGGTAAATTCGGACCGGCCGGATAATTTATCTTCCGACGTGTGGCGAGTCGGCGAAACCGAAGAAACGGTAAAGACTTCTGCGTTGCAAGTTCACGTCGCGGAGGGCAAAAAGGGCTCTCGGGATACCGCTCTGGCAGCCGATATGCTTTAATAGAAGGGCGTTGCGGTCACTTTTGGCAACCCCCAGTCCCGGCATTCCCCGCTGTGTCATGAGAACTAGCACCTTCGTAATCTGTCGCGCCGCGTATCGCCTTGCTGCTGGTTTTCTATTGCTGCAGTCGGTTCTCGTAATTGCCTCAGGTCAAATGGTTGCGTCGGCGGCTGAGGCGGTCGACTTTGTGCGAGACATACAGCCGATTTTCGCAAATCATTGCTACAACTGCCATGCGGATCAGTCAGTCGAGGGCGGTATCCGTTGGGACCGTAAATCAGCGCTCGCCGGCGGAGACTCCGGAGAAGCCACCGTGGTACCTGGAGAACCGGAAAGCGGCACGCTGTTGGGTCATGTCCGGGGTGATACTTACGAACTGATGCCACCGGAAGACGAGGGGGAACCGCTCAACGAAATACAAATTGCCCTGCTTGACCGGTGGATTCGTGAAGGTGCCGTGTGGCCTGACGCAGCCCAAGCCGAGCAAAAAGTGACGCATTGGTCGCTACTGCCTCCACAACAACAATCTATTCCTGCGGTTGAAAATGCGGCCTGGCCAGAGAATCCGATCGATCACTTTGTGCTCGCACGTTTGGAGCAGGAGGAACTAGATCCCCAGATCCCCGCAGACCGTTACACGCTCGCTCGACGGGTTTATCTCGACCTACTGGGCTTGCCCCCAACACCCACACAGGTGGATGCATTTTTGAATGATACAGAGCCAGGTGCCTATGAGCGCCTTGTCGATCGTTTGCTTTCATCCCCGGAATACGGAGAAAGATGGGCGCGGATGTGGCTCGATTTGGCTCGCTATGCCGATACCCAGGGTTACGAAAAAGATGCTCGGCGCACTATCTATTCGTTTCGCGATTGGGTTATCAGGGCATTTAATTGTGATATGCCATTCGATCAGTTTACAATCGAGCAGTTAGCGGGCGATATGCTGCCAAACCCGACGACCGACCAGTTGGTCGCAACCGCATTTCACCGTAACACGATGACCAACACTGAGGGTGGTACCGATGATGAGGAATTTCGCACTGCAGCGATCGTTGACCGGGTCAACACGACGGGTCAGGTCTGGTTGGGATTGACCGTCGGCTGTGCGCAGTGTCATTCGCACAAATATGATCCCCTGACTCAGCGGGAGTATTACCAGCTCTATGCGTTTTTAAATCAGAGCGAAGATAGCGATAAGCCGTCAGAAACACCGACCATGGAAGTGCTGCCTCCGGAATCTCGAGGGCCGCTAGAAGAAAAGATGCAAGAGTTGGCAGCGCTCAAAGCGAGTTTACTCGTGGAAACACCAGAGCTCGTAGCCGCAGAAAAAGCATGGGTAAGCCAGCTTGCCGCACAGGGACCGCCCGAGCCTCCCGAGTACGGCACCTGGCAGGCTATCGGACCGTTCGAGGCAAGTGATTTCAGCGCCGCGTTCGACACTAAATTCCCTCCCGAGGTCGAAGTCAATCTGACTGCGGAGTACGAGGATGGGGCACTCAAATGGACATCGCGACCGGATTACAAAGATGGCAAAGTGCACCCACTGACCGGTGACTATGCAGCAACCTACCTCTATCGAACCGTCGATACCGAGGAGGCCGGTCCGGTTGAGTTTTATTTCGGTAGTGACGATGGCATTAAAGTATGGCTTAACGGGCAGTCGATTCACGCGAACAAAATCGGCCGCTCTGCCCTGCCCGACCAGGACCGAGTTCGGGCCACACTTCGCAGCGGTACCAATCACCTGCTGGTGAAAATTGCTAACGGTGGCGGAAAGAGTGGTTTCTACTTCCGCGCCCGGCTTGGCGAGCTTCCGGAGAGCCTACTTTTGGCTGCAAAAGCCAACCAGGCGGATCGCACCAAGGAGCAACAAGAGCAGATTACCGCCTATTTCCGCACCATCACCCCACTGCTAAAGCCGCTGCATGATGAGATTTTCAGCGTTGAAACCGATATCCGGAAAATACGTGATCTGGCTCGAGCACCGACAGTGCCGATTATGCGCGAACTGCCTCCCTACCAGCGACGTAAAACACATGTGATGATCCGCGGAAGTTTTCTGGACAAAGGGCCTTCGGTGGAACCGGGAATACCCGCTGCTTTGCATCCGTTGCCGGATGATGCATCAGCAGATCGTTTAGGATTAGCGCGGTGGATCATGGATGCCGCAAACCCGCTCACGGCCCGCGTAACAGTAAATCGATTTTGGGAGAAAATCTTTGGGCGCGGCCTGGTGGAAACGAGTGAAGATTTCGGCACACAGGGACAACCTCCTACGCACCCAGAATTACTTGACTACCTCGCACTTCGTTTCATGGAAAGTGAATGGTCCATGAAAGCATTGCTACGGGAAATAGTTACATCCGCAACTTACCGGCAGAGTTCGCAAACAGACACTAAACGACTGGCCCGTGATCCGGACAATCTACTCTTTTGCCGAGGACCCCGTTTTCGACTCGAGGCAGAGATGGTTCGCGATGCGGCACTGGCGACCAGCGGCCTTTTAAGCGGTAAAATGTACGGAAAAAGTGTGATGCCACCGCAGCCGGAAGGCGTTTGGCAGGTGGTATACAGTGGGGATAAGTGGCTAACTAGTATGGGCGAAGATCGCTATCGTCGTGGAGTCTACACTTTTTGGCGACGAACGAGTCCGTATCCAGCCATGATGGCCTTCGACGCCACAAGCCGAGAGATATGCACAGTGCGTCGCATTCGGACCAACACTCCGTTGGCGGCACTCGTCACCCTCAATGACCCTGCTTTTATCGAGGCCGCTCAGGCGCTGGCACGCGACACGGTCGCGAATAATCCAGCAACAACTGAGGACGGGATCGATTATATTTTCCGTCGCTGCCTTGTCCGCCCACCCCGTGATGAAGAGGTACAAAACATCAATGCTCTCTACGAGGCAGCGTTTTCGCATTATAGCGAAGATTTCGAAGCGGCGGCTGAAATGGCGGGGTCGGATCGGGAAGACGCCATCACACTGGCCGTATGGACGGTGATCGGCAACATGCTCTTGAATCTTGATGAAACACTCACCAAAGGCTGAGAACAATTGGAGAATTCGATGCAGCATTCACAGCAACTTTGGAATCTCACACGCAGGCATTTTCTCGGTCGTTCCACGGCCGGCATCGGTGCTGCTGCGTTGGGACAACTTTTGGCTGCCGACAGCGTCGCTGCGACGAGTTCGGGTGGTGCCAAGATTGCACAGCCGCTTGCGGCCAAACAACCGCCGCTGCCTGCCAAGGCGAGAAATGTGATCTACCTGCATATGGCTGGCTCTCCACCGCAACAGGAGCTTTTCGACTACAAGCCGAAACTGCAGGAATACAACAATAAGAATTGCCCTGAGGAATATCTCAAGGGCGAGCGGTTCGCCTTTATTAAAGGACACCCGCAATTACTGGGTACACCCTACAAATTTTCCAAGCACGGCCAGAGCGGACAGGAAATCTCTGAACTACTTCCCCAACTCTCCTCCCTTGCGGATGACCTATGCATCGTCCGCTCAATGCACAGTGATCAGTTTAATCACGCGCCAGCGCAAATGTTGCTCTACACGGGCAGCCCGCAATTCGGCAAACCCTCAATGGGTTCCTGGATCACATACGGACTGGGAAGTGAAAACCAGGATTTGCCCGGCTTTGTCGTACTGGTTTCCGGCAACAAGGTGCCCAGCGCGGGGAAGAGCGCGTGGGGTTCGGGGTTCCTGCCCGGTGTGTTCCAAGGCGTACAGTGCCGCACGAAAGGGGAACCTGTTCTATTTGTGAACAATCCGGCGGGTATGAATCGGAAGGTCAGGCGACTTTCACTCGACGCACTGAAGCGACTCAACGAGTTGCAAATGTCGCAACAAGGTGATCCGGAAATTGCGACCCGCATCGCCCAATACGAAATGGCGTATCGCATGCAGATCAGTGTTCCCGAGGTGATGGACATCGGGAAGGAATCGGCTGCGACCCATGAATTTTACGGATCTAAACCGGGCGAGACCTCCTTTGCGAATAATTGTCTGCTCGCCCGCCGGTTGGTTGAGAGTGGTGTCCGGTTTGTGCAGCTCTTTGATTGGGGCTGGGATATCCACGGAACCGCTGCGAGCAACGACATCGTTGAACATCTGCCGAAGAAATGCAAAGAGATCGACACGCCGATCTATGCTCTCTTAACCGATCTCAAGCGACGTGGCCTGCTTGACGAAACACTGGTCGTATGGAGTGGCGAATTCGGTCGCACGCCGATGAATGAAAAGCGCGATAACTCTAAATATTTTGGGCGGGACCATCACCCGCATAGCATGAGTCTCTGGATGGCAGGTGGTGGTGTCAAACCTGGTTTTTCTTACGGCAGCACCGATGATTTGGGTTATCATGTCGCCGACAAGAAGATGCATATTCATGATCTTCAGGCGACGATTCTTAGCCTTTTGGGCTTTGATCCTCATAAGTTCAGCGTGCCTTATCAGGGTCTCAATCAGCGGCTCATCGGACCGGCCGATGAACCGCGCGTGATAACCGACCTGATCGGCTGAGCGGCTGGGCGAGTGTGATTTCCAGCGGCTTCGTGATGACTACACGTTTCGCTCGACACCAAAGTTTGCCATCACGTTACGCATCAGGGCTTGGTACTTTTGATCGAACGACAGTACCCATCCCCCGGCGATGACACCAGCGTGGAACACTCTGCCCCCCGAGGGACGTGTCCAATAGACCATCTCTCCTCCCAGGTCCCCGTCATCAGTGATTCTTCGCGTGTAATAATCACAGATGTAACCAGCTGGTTTCCACTGATGGATGCTGTGTCCCAGATAATCAATACCGTCCGGTTCTTCCGGTATTGGGGCACCTTCTGGCACTGGCCCTTGCTGCAATTTCTTTAGTGTCGATACGCGAACATCAAACTCGTGGCCGCCTGCACAGGGGAACCCACCCTCGGCAATACCAAAATGCTCGCCCTCCTTTAAACCGGTCTCTTCCGGCTCGTGGTAGAGGAAGTGATCGGTGTTGGCGGCGACAAAGGCCCCCATACTATTGACCTCGCCATCCCAACCGAGGCATTCGAGGCCCAAAATTTTCCAGGCCGGTTGGCCGCAATCCCGCAGCAAACCGCCACGTGCAAAATCATCACTATGGTAAGACTCTCCGCGTTTGGAGGGTGGAATTGGATTGCCGGGAGCATCGATTTTGCGGCACTCAATAGTTCGGTAATTTTCATCATAGGTCACACGCCAGAACATTGTGTTGCCGCTCATTACAATAACATTACCGTCATCCTCTTCTAAATATTTTTCTACTGCTTTGCAGCCAGGGATTGACCAGTATTCACTATGCCCGTTGATCATAAAGACCTTATAGCCTTTGAGGATGTCCGGATTTTGATGTAGATCAAGATCTGTGATCACATCGTAGTCATATCCAGCTTTTTCGAGCCAGACTTCGGTCAA
>CEVF01154229.1_pt1 | contig 14782 bp, 11 predicted proteins | sample 356441 | NCBI WGS metagenome assembly CEVF01 (sample SAMEA2622765, study PRJEB7988) | marine metagenome | biome: marine biome (ENVO:00000447); feature: surface water layer (ENVO:00002042); material: "saline water (ENVO:00002010), including plankton (ENVO:xxxxxxxx)" | depth 5 m
TTATTATTATTATTATTATTATTGTTATTGTTCATTATATATATATAGAAAGATAATAGTCAATAATATATATAATTAATTAAAAAATAATAAATAGATTAATATTTATTAACATAAATGAATACTGATTTTGAATATTACAAAACAAATTTGATAAATAATGGTTATACTATTATTCCAAATATTTTAAATCAAGAAGAAATAAACGAATATAAAAAAGATTTTTTTTATTGGTTTAATAATACACCAAATTTAAAAGAACATCATAATATAATTCATTCAAATGGTATAATAAAATATTATGATATAGGTCATCAAAAATTTGTATGGAAAATAAGAATAAATAAAAATATTCAAAATATTTTCAAATATTTATGGGATACAGATGAATTAATAGTATCATTTGATGGATGTTGTTATTATACAAAAGATTATAATAAAAATGATACATATTGGACACATACAGATCAATCACCAAATAAAAAAGGATTACATTGTTATCAATCATTTGTAAGTTTAACTGATAATACAGAAAAAACAATAATTCTTTATGAAAAATCACATTTATTACATGAACATTATTTCAAAACTATGGGTATAACTGGAAATAATGATTGGCAAATAATAGATAAATCATACTTAGATAATTTCAGTGATAAATTTAAAAAATTAAAAGTAAATAAAGGTGATTTAGTAATATGGGACTCGCGCACATTTCATCAAAATGTTTCTGGTAATAAAGAAATAGAAGAAGAAAGATTAGTTCAATATTTATGTTATTGTCCTAGAGAGAAAATAGATAATAATTTTGAAGAACAAAAAAAAAGACATTTATTTTTTGAAAATTATAGAACAACAAATCATTGGCCAAATAATTTAAGTGCAGTTCCAATGCAACCTATAACTTATAATTATATAAACCATAATAATCCTATTTTTATAGATTATAATGAAATAGATGAACCAATATTAGATGATATAATAGACGAAATAAATAAATTATTATAAATATTAATCAGTTTTATTTTTATCAATATTAATATCATAATTCATATCGTTATTTTGATAATTATAGTTATAATAATCATCATAATGACTACTTTCATAATACTTATTATCATAATAATCTTTATCTACATCAGTATTATTATAATCATAATTATCATAATTATCATAATTATCATAATAATTATTAGTATTGTTATAATAGTCATCATTATCAACACTCATATAATCAATATTTTCATTATTTTCATTATTTTCATTATTTTCATTATTTTCAATATTCGTATAATTAATGTTATTGTTATTATTATTATTATTATTATTTTCATTAATATTATTAACAGATAAATCATAGAAATATTTAGCATCTGAATTTTTAAGATTACCTAGAATATTATCATAATTATAAAGTGTAGCATGTTGTCTATAAGGTTTAATAACATCAGGTGTAGCAATATAAGTATAATACATCCCAGTCAAATAACAAACAAAATTTTTGTAAATACAATCAAAGTTATTTTTAAAATGATTGTAAAATGTATAGAACACCATAATTATATATAAGTTTTATTATATTATCCAATTTATATATAATTATGTATTTCAATTTTTTTATAAATTAACAATTTTTATATCAATCTATTGAATCTAAATTAGTAGTTGTATCATTTTCATCTTTAACTTTATCTTTAACTTCATCTTTAACTTCATCTTTAACTTGATCTTTAACTTCATCCTTAACTTCATCTTTAACTTCATCTTTAACTTCATCTTTAACTTCATCTTCAACTTCATCTTTAACTTCATCTTTAACTTCATCTTCATCAATCATGCAATAATTTTCTGTAATAATTCTATTAACTTTAGTAGCATAACCAACCGGATTATCAAGTAAAAATCCACTATTAAGTAAAGCAGTATCATACATAATATTAATAAGATCAACCAAAACAACTTTATTACTTTCATCTTTAAATTTATTCTCAATATTAACAATTAACTTATGATTAATATTCAATTCTAACACTTTTCTAGAAGACATAAATTGATCCATCATTTCATTTCTAATAGCTTGTGCCTTCATAATTCTTTCCATATTAGCAGTCCACCCAAATTCAGAAGATGATAACATACAAGGTGTAGTAGTTAATCTAGTAGAAATAATAACTTCACTAACTCTATTACTTAATACAGACTTAAAAAATTCAACAAGTTCTTTGTATTTATTATCATCCTTTTCATCAGATTTATCATCTAAAGTAATTTTTTTAGAAACATCAGACAATTTAATATCATTATATTCCTTAACATTTTGAATCATATATTCATCAATAGAATTATCAAAAAATAAAACATCATAACCTTTTTCTTTTAATTTTTCTATAAATGGAGATTTTTCTAATGTTGTAATATTTTGACCAGTAATATAATAAATATCTTTTTGTTCTTCTTTCATAGATTCAACATATTGTTCAAGACTAATATATGAAGTTTTGCTATTAAGACTATAAAACCTTAATAATTTAATTAATTTATCTCTGTTTTTTTCATCTTCATGAATACCAAGTTTAATCATTTTACTATAGATGCCATAAAATTTATTATATTCATCAGTATTTTCAGCTATTTCATTAAATAATTCAATTGCCTTTTTAACAATAACTTTATTAATACTAGAAACAATTTTATTTTCTTGTAACAATTCTCTAGATACATTTAATGGTATATTATCACTATTGACAACACCAACTAAATAATTTAACCAAGTTGGTACTAAGTTTTCACAATTTTCAGTGATAAAAACATTTTTCACAAATAATTTCATATTATTTCTTTTAGAATTATCAAACATAGCCATATTATTTTCAGGTATAAATAAAACACAATTTAAATCAAGTTGTCCTTCAGTATTAAAATGTTTATAACCTAAATATTCACCACTATTAATAGAGGAATAAAATGATTTGTATTCATCTTTATCAACTTCATCAGGTTTTCTCATCCAAATAGGTTTGACATCATTAATAGTAACCCATTCCTGAACTTCAGTTTTTTGTGTAGTCATTTTTTTTTCTAATTTTTCCTCTTCTTCTAATGTTTCAATAACAGGTTCATCTTTATCTTCATCTTTAGGTTGTTCATTATTTTCAGCATCAGCCTCAGTCTCAGCCTCAACTTCAGTTTCAACAACTTTAGTTTCTAAAATTTGAATAGGATAACTAATAAATTGCATGTATTTTTTAACAATATCTTTGACATGATGAGCTTGTAAAAAATCTTTATGTTCTTCTTTGATTTTCAAAAAAATCTTTGTTCCACGTTTTAATTGTGTAGTTTCATTTTCACATATAGTATAAGATTTGTTAGAATCAGATTCCCATACATATTCTTTATCATTATCATTTTTAGTAATAATTTTAACATGATCAGCAACTAAATATGATGAATAAAATCCAACACCAAATTGACCAATTTGATCAATAGTATTACCAGAATTAGTTTCTTTAATTTTTTCTATAAAAGATTTAGTTCCAGATTTTGCAATAGTTCCTAAATTATGAATAAGATCATCTTTGGTCATACCGATACCAGTATCTTCAATAATAAGATGACCATTAGATACATCAATATCTATAAAAATTTTTAAATCAGATACATTATTTTCAGTTTGAGAATTAGTCAAAGATTGAAATCTATATTTTTCTAATGCATCACTAGCATTAGATAATAATTCTCTTAAAAAAATTTCACTTTTACTATAAAATGCATTAATAATCAAATGCATTAATTGATTGATATCAGCATCAAAATTAATTTCTTCTTTGGTCATGTTGAAATAATAAACATTATTATTTTAAGTTTTTTTTTAAAAATATAAAAAATAAAAAATAAATAACATAATAATAGTATATAAAACAATTAATACATATATATGTATATATATGTATATAAATGGAATAATAAAAAATACAGAAACAATTAGTTATACAATAAAACCATTGTTATATAATACAAAAATGTCTTTACATAATAACAATAATAATAATACAATTATAAAATTAAATGAAATACCAGGATTAACATTAGGTATACCATTGAATATACTACAATATATATTCACATATATTCATTACAATTATAATATAGTAAATTTAAATTTGATATTGTTACAATTTGGAATTGGAATAACAACTTACGGAACAGATAGATTTTTAGATTCATTTTCTATAGATAATACAACAACAAAAGATAAATTAATTTACTATAATAATTTACAAAAACATAAAAATGATATTATGTTAATATTACTATGTTCATATATTTATGTATCAATAAATATATTACAATATGATAATACAGATGAAGTATTTGCATTATTATTTTCAACATTATTTTATAAAACAATAAAACAAAAAATAGGATTTTTAAAATCATCATATATAGCAACAGCATGGACTTGTGGAACATTAATATTACCATGTATAATACATGATAACAATTATGATATATATAATGATTATGAAACATATTTATCATTATTTTTGTTATTATTTGCTACAAGTAATATAGCTGATATAAAAGATATAAACGAAGATAAACATAATAATATAACAACAATACCAGTATTATTAGGAGAAAATAATACAAAAATATTAAGTTATAGCAGTATAGCTTTATTTTGTTATTTATTATTTTCAAAAATAAATATAAATTATTAATTATTAATTATATTAATAATATTAAAAATGTCTAATAACAATTATTCAAAAAATATTATTAATATAAATCCAGAAATTTATACAATCAATAATTTTTTAACAAATGAAGAATGCGAACATATAATTAATATATCTAAAAATAATTTAAAGAATGCTTTAGTATCAAGCGATAAATCAGGTATAATATCAGATGGCAGAACAGGACAAAATACATGGTTACCTCATAATTGTACAAATATAACAAAAAATATTTCAGAAAAAATTTCAAATTTATTGAATATTTCATTAGATAATGCAGAATCAATACAAGTAATATATTATAATAAAACTCAAGAATATAAAAGTCATTATGACGGTTGGGAATTTAATGGTTCAGAAAGATCAGTAAGAAATTTATTAAGAGGTGGTCAAAGAATATACACTGCTTTATGTTACTTAAATGATGTAGAAAAAGGTGGTGGTACAATATTTACAAAAATAAATAAAACTATAGATCCTGAAAAAGGAAAATTATTAGTTTTCAAAAATGTTTATGATAACAGTAATGCAAGACATTACTTAAGTGAACATGCAGGAATGCCAGTTTTAGAAGGAGAAAAATGGGGATTTAATCTCTGGTTTCGTGAAAAAAATATAAATGAAAAATACGAATATAGTTTATATCATAAGAATTTATCAAATAAATATAATATTTCAAACACATTTGAAATATCAAATACATCAGAAGAATCAAATTTAGAAACAAAAAAAATAAATTATATACCAAATATTTTAAATAATAATGATGTACATAATATTTTAAATCTATGTAATTTTGATGAACAAAAATCAAGAAGTATATGTTGGTTAAATAATGAACATTTATCAGATATAATAAACAAAATTTCAAAATTAATCAATATAAATCCAAATTATTTTGAATCAATATGCGTAACAAAATATACAAATAACAAATTTCATAATGATCATTATGATGCATATGATTTAACAACAGATATTGGAAAAAAAAATACAAGCACAAGAGGACAAAGATTAATGACTATAACTGGATTATTATATAATACAAAAATAAAATTCAGAAAATTAAACAAAATTTATGTTTGTAATAAAAATTCATTATTATATTATTATAATTGTACAAATAATACAAATACAAGAGATGATAAATTAATAAAAAGTTATGAAGGTTTAGAAGATAATATGATATTATTTAACATATATATTCGAGAAAAATCAAAAAAAGATAATAAATTATTAAAACTAAATAACATTAAAGAAGAAGAAAACAAAGAAGAAGAAGAAGAAGATGAAGAATTAGATTATAATGATATCATAAACAATATTTATAAAAAAGAAAACAATCTTAATAATTTGTACATCAAAAATTTTAATATTGTACATAGAGGCTGTAAAGATTTATTAAATAATACATTGAAAGAAATAAAAAATATAAAAAATAATTCATCTTTTTTAATAAAAGAAAATATAGAAAAAACTTACAAATTAGATGAATACAATCCAGTAATAGTAGAAAATGTTGTAAATAATAAAATACATAAAATTATTGAAAATTATTTTAATATTAATATTAATAATAATTTGTACAAATTTGGTGGAACACAGTCAGATCGTTATTATATAACAGATGAAATAATAACCCGTTTATTACATGTAGAATTATTACCATTAATAGAAAAAATAACAAACAAAAAAATGAAAGCTACTTATAGTTTTTTATCCGCATATGTAAAAAATGCAAATTTACCACCTCATACTGATCGTGATACTTGTCAATTTACATGTTCATATATATTAAGTAAACCAGAAAATAGTAATTGGAATATATATTTTGATAAAACAAAACAACCAATCAAAAATAAAGGAAGATATGATTATAAACCAAATAAAGAAGATTGTTTTGAATTAGATTGTAGCGCAAATGGATTAATGATATTCAATGGCGAAGATCATATACATTACAGAGAAAATTTAATATATGATTATTATAATATAATTTTATTACATTATAAATCTTTATAAAAATAACAAAATAAATAAATATTTATTATTATTATTAATATTAATATTTATTTAAAATGCCTAATTACAAAATATGGGATAATATTTTGAACGAACAACAAATAAATGATTTAATAAATCATTGCAAAAATGATTGTAATCATATAGATGGACAAGTTGGTAATAGAGTAAATTTTAATCAAAAAAAAAGAAAAGATATTTTTATAAAAAATACAAGATACACTGAATTTTTAGATCATAATGTGTTTGAAAAAATATACGAAGAAATGAAAAATGTATTTAATATTGAAATAAAATATAGAGAACTTTGGAAAGTAGGATACTATAATGGTAATGAAAAATCATTTTACAATATTCATACCGATGATGCAGGAGATACAAAATACAGAAAATTATCTTTAGTATTAATGTTAAGTGATAAAAATGAGTATGAAGGAGGTGAATTTTATTTTCCAAATTTAAATATAAACTTAAAATTGAATAAAGGATCTTTAATTATATTTAATTCAGAACTTTTACATGGTGTAAAAGAAGTAACATCTGGTGAAAGATATACATTAATAAGTTTTATGTTTGATAATAATGGAAAAGAAATAAAAGAAAAATTAAATGTAAGAGCAAATATCAATAATTATATACCATATTTAAATAATTTAAAAATAACATATTCATCTAACGAAAAAAAAGATGATTTTTCAAATGCACAAATACTAGGAGATATTGATTATTCTGATAAACATAAAAATAATAAATGGTCTGATCATGATGACTATTATTTTGAAAAAAATAATAGTGAAACATTATTAATTTCATTTGCTGGTATGGGATGGAAAAATTCATTACCTACTTTTATTTTTTACAATTTTTTAAAAGAATATAAAACAATTGATAAATTATTTTTACGAGATGTAAATTGTCGTTATTATATAACAGGATTAAGAAATACTACAAAAAGTTTTAAAAGTACAATTGATTTTATAGATACATTTATAAAAACAGGTAAATATAAAAAAGTTATAGCATTTGGATGTTCAGCAGGTGGATATGCAGCAATATTATATGGAACAATATTAAAAATTGATAAAGTATTAAGTTTTTCTCCGCAAACAGTTTTAACAGAAAAAAAAGAACTATTAATAGGTGATAAATATAATGCACCTAAAACATGTAAATGGTTATCATCTATATACAAAAATGATGAAGAATATCAAAAAGCATTAGATTTAAAAAATTATTTACCTTTTGATACTAATATAGAAATACATTATGCATCACGAGCAAATCATGGGTCTGATAAAAAACATGCATTATATATAGAATCAAAAAATTGTAAAATAATAGAACATAATAGTAATAATCACATGATTGCATTAGAATTAAAAGAAAATAACAAATTAAAAAAAATTATAGAGGATTTTATAGCATAAATTTAATATATATATACAATATAAATTATATATTATGAATAATAATGTGTGTTTGAATTTAATGATGATAGAATCTGACATAAAAAAATTATTAAACAAAGAGGAAAATTATTTAAACTTTTTTATTAATAATTTGAAAGTTTTTGAATACAAGTTTTATAATTTATTTATTGTTATAGATTCTGCTAACAAAAATGAAGATCCTGTAAAATATGATTTTTCTTTTTTAATAAATGAGTTAATAAATAAAGATATAATAGATAATTCTACAGAAATAAAAATAGATTATTTAAATTGGAAAACTGAATTTTCTAAATTGGAAAAAATTATATTTGAAATTTTTAATACGAGAGATATAGATATAAAAAAAACTTATAAAAATGCTTTTGGTTATTATTATTCTTTTTATAATTGTCCTAGCAAATATATGTTTCATATAGATATACCAAAGAAAGGTAGAGTTTGTTACAAAAAAAACGACAATATTATTTCACATAATTTCATATTGAAATCATTAGAACTTTTGAAGAAAGAAGAAAATATAGATTTTATATGTTGTAGTACAGAGCGCGATGCAATAGTTAAATTACCTTATAATAAAAATAACGAAATATTAAACAAAGAAGTTAAATTATTCAATAATGATGGTTCATTAAATAATAATGGAATTGATATTTTAAATAATAGTTATAATTATCAGATATATTTTGACAATAAACCAAATTTATCTCTACAATGTTATACAACAGATATAGATAAAATCAAATCACAATGGTTTTGGAACAAAAATCTTTATAGATTTCAAACAGAAAACGCATTAACAAATATGCGAAAAATGAAAACTATAACATTATTACCACATAATACTTCACCTATTAAAACAAATATTTAAAATTATTCATAAAAATATCATTTTTTCAAATATTTGTCATTTTTAATATTATTATTAAAAGTTTGTATATCAGTATCACCTTGTTCAGCATTACATAAAAAAGGTTGATAATTATTATTAATAATTATATAATTATTATTATTTAGATTAGAACAAATAAAATGATCAACTGCAGGATAATTTAAATTTTTATTTTCAAACAAATCACATAAAAATTTACAAGCATTAGGTGAAATAATATAAGAATAAGGATAAAATGGAGAATATTTTTCATTTATATAATGATAAAAATGTTCATCAATAAATTTATCTCTATTAGGTAATATTTTTTCTTTATATATTTTATTTTGTGTATAAGATTGTCGTATACCAACCCATAAAATATCAAAATTGTTAGGTGGATTTTTTTTTAATATATTATTTAATTTATTTGTAAAATCAATACATATATTAACATCATCTTCAAATATCAAACAGGGTTTATTTAATTTTATAATTTTTTTCCAAATAAAATAATGCGATAAAAAACAACCAATTTCACCAACTTTTAGTTTGTTAATTTTTTTTATTAATTTATTGTCTAATATAATATTATTTTGATATTCTAAATTATTATTATTATCATAATTTAATTGATGACCATCTATAGCATCAAATATTTCAAATTCTGGTAAATAATCTTTTTTTGTAATCAATTTATTTAATCTATCACTTCTTCGTTTTAAATTTATTACAAATACTTTTTCTATATTATGTAATTTTCTGTCATACATTAACACAATATATTATATATAATATATAATATATAATATATTGTATATTGTATATTAGTATAATAATCATAAATATTTACCAATTACAGTTCCACGACCAATATCAATATCAATATTTTCTATTTTTTTAATAATTTTTTCTTCTACTAACTTATTAAAAATAATAGTAGGTTCTTTATTCCAATATTTTATCCATTTTTGATTATGTAAAACATTATTTACAATTAAAAAAGTATCATGAGTAGATATATTTTTACAATTATTAATATCAGATAAAACAGTATCATAATCATATCCTCCATCTATTAAAATAATATCAAATTTGATTTTATTACTTTCTATAAATTTAACTAAAGTTTGTTTAGAATCCCCTTTTATTAAGATATGTCGTTTTGAATAAAAATCATCAATATATTTTTTTCCAACATTAACACTCTGAAATGCACCATTATCAAAACTATGTACAATTAAAGTTTCATTCAATTTCAAAAATAATTCAGCTGAATGTCCAGCTAAAAATCCAATTTCTAAAACATTTTTAATATTTTTAACATCAGTAAAATGTTTTTTGATACTAGCAATAATAGCATCTTCATGTTTTTTAACTTGAGTAATATAACCTTGTCTTATTTTTATACATTTAGATTCAATATATTTACTTAATGGTAAATCGGTTTCTATTTTTTCAGATACATGATTGAGATTATTATTATTATTATTATATCTTATAACAGAAGATGATAATGATGTAAGTTTTGGCGATATAATTTCTTGAGTTTTATCTAAATACCATTTATTAAAAGATTTCATTCTTCTAATTTTATGTTCAGACACATCATAATTGAAATGTATAATATATGGTTTATTAGGTAATTTATCTCTATAATATTTACCATTAGGAAAAAGGTCAAGATCTAAATATTTAACTTTTAATTGATTTTCATATCTTCTAAGATATTGTTGATCATTATTAAAATTATCAATATTGTTAGATACAGTTTTAAAATCAGTAATTTTTAAAGTTTTTTCATTAGATTTCATATAAAACATACCAGTACACATTGCTCTAGAATTATAATCTTGATTATCATTTTGTATAAATAAATCAAAGTCACCAATATTATCAATAAAATATGGTATAGGATTATTTTCAAATACTATATCACCATCAGTAAATATAACATCATTACCTTTAATTAATTCATTATTAATTGCATATATTTTATATGATGTAATAGTAGCCCATTTTTTTTTACCTTCAGTATCAGGATTTTGCATAGCTTTATATTCAACCCAATTTTTAAGAAATTCTTCTTGAACATCAACTAATACAACATCATTATAACAATAATTTTTCTTGAAATAATTATAACATTTAAGACCAATACAATAAATTTTCAATAAATTTTGAATACCAATTTTTTTCATTGATATTAATAAATTTTCAGTCAAATTCATATAACCATCATTAGTTAATGTAATTAATTTAATATTATCTTTAAAAATGTTATCACGAAAGAATACTCTAAAGCTAATATTAGCACCAAAAAATTTATTGTTTACCCAACTATATTTATTTTTATCATAATTAATTGTTTTGTTCAAATAATAACAACAATCTTTATCAGATAAATAATGAAGATAATTAACATAATGAGATACAGTGCTACCATCATGTCCAATAAAATATGTGCTATTAGCAGTAATCATATTAAGTATTAAAAATTCAATAACATCATAATTTTTAAAATCAACAAAAAACTTTTTATAATCAATATTATGTATTAAATCTTCAACATATATAATTTTATATTTATTAGATAATTTATTCAATAAATCAGCATCATTACGATCACACATAACATATATAGGTAGATTATTATGTTCTTTATTATTAATATTATTAAGTTGATTCATAAGTGGATTGAAATAAGAAGAACTATTAGAATCAATAAGTGATTTAGGATGTCGTTTATCACCAAATCTAAAATGAATAGAAATATATTTTTGTTCAAGTTCAATATTATTAAAAATTAGATAAAATGATTTATGTAAATATGTAAGAGATTTACATATATTAGACATCAATATATAATTTTTTTCAGTTGTAAAATAATTATAAAAACATCTACTAGCATTAATCTTATCTAAAAAAATATATTCTTTGGAATTATTAGGCAAATTATTAATATATTTAGTTCGTCCATTCAAAAAATTATCTATTTTATAATAATTTTCGGGTAAATTTAATGATATATCAATTAAACCCAAATGAGAAAAATTAGCGGGAAATTTTATAATTTCACATATATTATTATCTTCAATAATTTTATTAATATTATCAGGTACACTACCATAATGTACTTCAAATCCATTGGTTAAATAATTTAAATAAGTATCATCAAAAAAATCTAAAAATCGTCCATAATCCCAGTTAGATTTACCACAATGACACAATGGATGTTTGATTAATAAAATTAATTTTCTATTAGTAATATTAGCTAAATATATAGCATGTTCTAAAGAAAATAATTGATTATTAAAACCAACACCAGTAAATAATTGAAAAATTAAGTTTTTCATATTTATATTTCATCAGAAAAAAAAATATAAAATCCAACACATATTGTAAAAAATCCAAAAATTTTTCTTAATGTATACAAATCAATTTTTATGGTATATAATGAACTAAAATAAGAAAATATAGTAAAAATAAATGCCATATACAATCCAGCAAAAATATCAACATTATCCGTTTTATAAAATCTATACGCAGCAAAAATACCAATTGGAGGCAAAAGCATAAATAATGATGTCCCTATTCTATCTTTTATATTTGTAAGCAAACCAAACATTGTCAATAAAGGAACTATTACTATTTCAGCTCCGCCACCTATTAATCCAGCTAATAAACCACTAATAATACCAACAATTGTAAGTCCAAGATAATAATTCATTTTATATTAAAAATATAATAAAATATAATTAAAAATTGAAAAATAATCAAATAAAAATAATAAAACAAAAAATAATTCATTTTGAAATAAATGAAACAATTTCAAAATTTGTTTTTAAATTATATAAAAACAAATAGTAAACAAATAGAAAAAACATTTGAATCAAAAAAATATATTATAAATGGTTATGATAAAAAAAATAATATTGGTATTGAATTTTTAGATGATAATATATCAATAAATGATATAAAAAATAAAGAAAAAATAATGGATATTGATTTTATTTTTAATGTTGAAAATAATTACATTAGATATGTTAAAACTTCAGATTTGATAATATGTGAAATATCAAATCAAGAATTTAAAGATGCAATTAAAGAAATAGAAAACAATGTATTTTTATTTACTAATAGTAAAAATTGGATTTGGTTAACAGATAGAACTATTTACAAAATAGAAATAGAAAATAAAATAAAATATGTTTGTATTGGTGAATCTTGTTCATTTGAAGATGTATTACAAAATACATGTTTAAATTTAATTTTGACTGACAAAGGTAAAAAAAATTTTACAAAAATAAATAATGAATTAGAACATGTTGATATTATATATGGTAGATGCAAAGAATCAATGTATTTATTAGATGACATACATAGAAAATATGTAAATACACACATGTTAAACAAAAATGAAATAATAGGTATAAAAGCAGTAGCAGGTGGAGGCAAAACTACTACGCTATTAGAATTATCAAAAATTCATAATCAAAAAAAAATATTATATATTGCTTTTAATAAAAGTTTGATAAACGAAATAAAGGATAAAATAAAAAAACAAAACATTAAAAATATGAATCCTTGTACATTTGATGCGCTTTTATATAAATTATATATTAATAAAAAAAATCAACAACCTAATATTCAAGATATTAAACCACAATTTATAGGAAATATTGTTCCATTTTTAAAAGGTAAGCCATATCGTGTTAGAGAATATTATTGTAAGCACTTAAAAAATTTTTGTAATGATGCAAGTGAAAATAATATTGAAAAATATAGTATTAATAACACAGGTGAAAAGAAAAAATTACTTATTGATTTATGGTCAAAAGTATTAAATGATGAGTTAGTAACATTTGAAACTATTAGAAAAATTGCTTATATTAATCATTGGTTCAAAGATTACATAGATAGTAATTATGATATGATTATGATAGATGAAACACAAGATTTTGATATGATAATGTTACAAATGTTATTAAATGATACAACTATTCCAAAAATTTTTGTAGGCGATAACATGCAAGCAATTTATCAATTTAGAGGCTGCATTAATGCATTTGAATATTTACCAAGTAATTCATTGATAATTGAATTTTATTCAACATTTAGAATTGGAAATCCAGCATGTGATGAAATAAGAAATAAATTTAATCAATGTCATATTATTTCAAAAAGTAAAAATTCAACAAGATTTGTAAACTCATTTGATGATAATGAAAAATATGTTTATTTGTTTAGGAGCTGGAGAATTCTTTTATTAACTGCAGAAAAAACAAATAAAATTTGGATAAATAGTTTTGATAAAAAAATAACTGAAATCAAAAATCTTCATAATAAACTTATTAATTACAAAAATTTTGATATTGATGAAAATACATATGAAGATGATCTACCAAAATTTTTAAAATCTATTTCTGCTGAACAATTAGAAAATTTATTAAATAATATTACAAATAATTTAGTTGATTTCAAAGAAAGTTTAATAAAATTCTATACAGTGCATTCATATAAAGGATTAGAAGATGATAATATTAGATTAGCAAATGATATTAATATAAATGAAGATGTAAATATATATTATGTAGCAATTACACGTTCAAAAAAAAAAATATCAATAGATCTATAAAATTATATACTTGTACAAAAAATAATTTAGTATATTATATGAAAAGACAAACAAAAAAACT
>CEVF01152928.1_pt1 | contig 14706 bp, 16 predicted proteins | sample 356441 | NCBI WGS metagenome assembly CEVF01 (sample SAMEA2622765, study PRJEB7988) | marine metagenome | biome: marine biome (ENVO:00000447); feature: surface water layer (ENVO:00002042); material: "saline water (ENVO:00002010), including plankton (ENVO:xxxxxxxx)" | depth 5 m
CATTGCCTTGGCTTGCTGAAAAAGGTCCCTGACCCTTGCCGCGCCGACCCCAACGAACATTTCGACAAAATCAGAGCCGCTCATATTGAAGAATGGCACCCCGGACTCACCGGCGACGGCCTTTGCCAAAAGGGTTTTACCCGTACCGGGAGGCCCCACGAGCATTACCCCCTTGGGCAGTTTTCCACCGAGTTTGGAGTACTTTTCGGGGGCTTTTAAAAAATTGACCAGTTCTTTTACCTCTTCCACGGCCTCGTCAACCCCTGCAACATCTTCGAACCTTACCTGATTTTTGGGATCTTCGGCATAGATCTTGGCCTTGTTCTTGCCGAGGGTCAACATAGGGTTGCCCCTACCGCCCCACATCCTCTTGTACAATAGGCCCCAAACGACGAAGAATAAAATCACTGGAAAAATCCAGTTCAGGAAAAAATCCCTTAAATAGTTTTTTTCAATCCTACCACTGTAATCAACCCCCGCCTGATCCAGGATATCCAGTAAATTGGGATCTTCCATTTGGGGCAATCTGTTGACCACAAATTGCTTTTTTAATCTATTCTCTACCGAATTGAGGCGTAAACGCCAAGGAGCCGTCGGTCCTGATTCAATTTTCTTTAGGCCATCACTGGTTTCAGAGGTGTTCAGGGTGTCCTTGTAGATTCCGACAATCTGGTCAGGCAATACCACGATCTTTTCAATCGCCCCTTTTTTAATATTTTCCTTGAACCCCTTGTAGGAAAGCGGTTCGCTGATATTGTTCTTGGGAAGATAGAAAAGCTGCATCCCAAAAATAAAGGCAATCACAGCGAGGTAGTACCAAATCGAATTCCTGTCCCTTTTGGTCATTGTCTACACCTTTTGCTTTTGACGTATATCTTTTAGTTCAACGAACAATTCCTCTTCTTCCTTACTTAAGTTCTTAGGAAGTTCGACAGCGATTCTCACCAAGAGATCACCGAAATCCTTGGTATTGTATATGGGCATTCCCTTTCCTTTTAGCCGCAATGTCTTCCCATTGTCCGTTCCTTTGGGCACCGTCATATTTACAGCGCCCGATAATGTCGGAACCTCTATTTTGCCCCCAAGAATGGCCGTATATAGGTCGATGGTCTTTGTGGTGACCAAATCGTTTCCCTTCCTTTCGAATCTGGGATCGGGCTGTATTCGTAGGGATATATAAAGGTCACCTTGTTTTCCGCCGTTAACACCAGGTTGGCCCTTGCCCTTGATCTTAAGTTTTTGGCCATCATAGGAACCCGGCTTTATGGTAATTCGCAACTTCTTGCCGTTGAGCTCAAAAGTCCGTTTGCTTCCCTGATAAGCTTCCAAGAGGGTTATGGGCAGTTCAGCCTCAATATCGCCACCTGAAAAACCTTGCTGGCTTCTTCGGGAACGACCGCCGAAGCCTTCCTGGCCACCGCCGCCAAAGAACATATCAAAAAAGCTCGAAAAACCGCTACCACCCCCACCGAAGAATTCCGATGGGTCCCCTTCGTAGTAGAAGGTCTGTCCACCACCATTTCTAGATTGGTTGGCATATTGCCTCCAGTCGCCCCCGGCCTGTTCATAAGCTTGCCAATTGGCGCCTAAAGTGTCGTATTTCTCCCTTTTCTCGGGATTGCTCAGCACTTCATTGGCCTCGTTGATTTCCTTGAATTTCTCCTCGGCCTTTTTATCGCCTTTATTTTTGTCAGGGTGATATTTGGCCGCCAATTTTCTATAGGCCTTTTTAATTTCGCCAGCACTGGCATTCTTATCCACTCCGAGTATTTCGTAATAGTCTTTGTATTCCATTTTGTATATTCCAATCCATTAATAATTTACAAAATTGGTCCACAGTTTTTTAATTCAAAAAGCGACTTTTGATACTGGACCGCAGAATATCCCTTGCATTCTTTACGGCTTCATTGACCGTATTGGTGTGTATCCTTTTTATTCTTGCGATTTCGTCGATACTGAACCTGAACCGTGAATGCAGTTCAAAAATATTTTGTGTTTCAAATGGCAAATTGGACAGCACCATTTTTATATGATCGCTTAAATGCTTTTTTGACAACTCATTTTCCAATTTTTCGATTAGTTCTCGTTCGATGTCTTCGCCTTCCACAAACACATCTTTGGTCTCATAATCGTTTTTTGGCAAGTTCAAATCGTCCAATTCTTCGATCATGACCAGATCACCATCGCCATCGGTCGAAAACTCTTCTTGCATGGCTTCCCACTCTTTTTTTGAATAGTCGTCGACGTTCTTAAAAAAGAATTCATTGAACTCTCGATCGATCAAGCTATCCTGAACCAATTTATCCATGGCTTCGAACAACCAAACCGCGAAATCTTTCTGTTCACCGACCTCGTCAATATGATCGTAAACATATAAATACAATTCTCCGATAAGATCGTCCACATTGAAGTCCTTGTTCTTGAGCATTTTTTTGGAAGCCGCTTTTTCCAAACTAGATTTTAGATAATTCTTGGCTGTGGGGAGAAGCTCGATAAACTTTTGCCTAAAGGCTTCTTTGCCATCATTTTCTTTGGTACGCTGTAGTTCAACATAGACCTTTTCAAGATAAATCTGATATTCGGTTTTCATAAGCTTTTCCTTTTATGGTTATCACCTAACCACTGACAAAATCAATGCCCATCTTACCAGAATTTGATTAATCCGTTCCAAATCAATAAGGCACTATTAACAATCGACCACGATAATGTCATAATGTCATTTATTACGTCCCACAATAATGACATATTGTCAAAGTTACGTTCTTTTTTGGTCAATTATCTTGATTCAAATCAAATGGATGGAGCAATTTTTAATATGGCATCCAATTTGTTTTTCTGTTTCTGAAATCAATCAAGATTTCAGTGTTGTTTTAATGTTTAACTTAAATTTTTGTAATTATGGGCACTTTGGTTAATGTTCCTAAAAATGGAAACTTGGCAAACGTTAATTCAGGGCTAACTTTTCCAACTTGGTCAAATTGGATCGACAGCTTTTTCACCAACGACCTACCATCGGTCTTTACCTCTAATTTTAACACAGGCATGACCTTGCCCAAAGTAAATATTAGGGAAACAAGCGATGCCTACTTTGTGGACATGGCGGTTCCGGGTCTTAAAAAGTCCGATTTCCACATTGACCTAGACAATCAACTATTATCCATCTCTACAGAGGTGAAAGAAGAAAATGAACATAAAGAGGACAACTACACTCGTAGGGAATTCGGTTATTCCTCGTTCAAAAGAACTTTTACCTTGCCAGAGAGTGTTGATGATGGTAAGATTGATGCTAAATATGTAGATGGTATCTTAAGCATCCATCTCCCAAAGAAGGAAGAGGCCAGACAAAAACCTGCCAGAACCATAAAGATTTCGTAATGGGTTGGTTGGTTTTTTGATTGATTGAAGTTGGGGGCTGGTTCCCCAGCCCCCTTCCTTACTAATTGTTGAACCTAAGTTTTTATACAATGAAGGTATTTGGCAAAGAGGTGGGTAAGGCAATCAAATTCCCACCATTCATTGAGCGGTTCAAGGGCATGGTACTGCCCAAATCCAAAAGTGGGGACAATGAATTGGTGACCATCCCATCCACCAACATCAGTGATGGGGAGGCCGCTTTTGAACTTTCCATTGCCTTGCCCGGACTTGACAAAAAGAACGTAAGGATCGAATTACAGGGCAACACCCTGATCATTAGTGGTGAAAAAAAGCAATCACAGGAAGTGAGACAAAGGCATTGGGTACGCAGGGAGTTTGTGCGCAATACCTTTTACAGGGTCTTTGATGTCCCATTGAATGCGGATCCCGAAAGGATAAGTGCAAAAATGAAGAATGGATTGTTACAGGTAACCATTGCCAAAAAGGAAACAAAGTACAAGCAAATCCTAAAGGTAGCTTGATGAAAATTGTTGAACCCTTAAAATCTGAATACAATGAAAACCTTAAAATTTGGATTACTGACCCTGTTGGCGGTCCTTGTTTTAAGTTGCAACAAAGATAAAAAAGAAGACAAGGACCTGGCCATGAACAATGAAATGGAAGTCGTGGGCGAAATAGCCCCGGAAGTAAGCCATTACTTTAACAAGGCACAGTTTCAATCGGCCTTTGATGAAGAGATCCAACGCAATATCCGGTTGAGCAGTGACGAATTGATGCAGGACGCATTGGATGTGGTCAATGCCACCAAACAAGCCATCACATTCATTGCGGACAGCAGTTATGCCAAAGCAAAGAGCTCCATTGAATTGGGGATCGGAAAAGCGGAGGCATTGACAGCCTTAAATCCGGAACTATCGCTGGCACCTGTTGACTTTAAAATTGGAACGAATGATCTGGTTGCTGATATTTCTAGTATTAAGAAAATTAAGGCATTGGCTAAAAGATCCCTTGAGGAAGGGAAAATCCAGGAAACCATTGAACTTTTGGACGGGCTTAAGAGTGAAATTGAAATAGATACCTATAGCCTTCCCATAGCAACCTATCCAGTAGCTTTGAAAAAAGCGTTGGTACTGGCAAAGGATGGGGACTATGAAGCGGCAAGTACTTTGTTGAATGCCACATTGAACACCATTGTGGTGGAACAAAAGCGCATTCCGCTGCCACTCATAAGAACCGAGTTCATTCTTCAAAAACTTGACGAAATGATCCAAGAAGAGGATTTTGATATGGAACTTGCCAATCAGCTTCTTGACAATGCAACCTATGAATTGACATTTGCCGAAACCCTGGGCTATGGTAAAAAGGACAAGGAATTCAAGGAACTCCATGATGCAATAAAGCAGATTGGCAAAGTGATAGTGGACACTTCAAACACGGATGAAAAAGGATTGCTCAAAAACCTCCGTGCCAAGCTTGACAAATTCAAAGAACGTATATCATAACGGGGAATGGCGTATTTGGTTGGACAATGGTGAAAGTGGGCAGTCACCTACTGCCCACTCACTTTAAATCGAGAGGTGATATGGCACGAAAATTCAAAGCAGGTGACTGGGTCGAGATCAAGGGAAGTTCTGACAGTCCCAAAATGGAAGTTTCCAAATACATCGCAAAAAAGGAACCCATTTTTGGGTTTGTGGACAACGATACCTATGTCGAATGTGTATGGTACCGTGATGGTGAACGAAAATCGCGAATATTCCATCAAAACCGATTGTTCAAGGTAGGGGATTCGAAAGGCATGTACAGGACATAGGGCAGATGGCCTTAGGTGAAAATGATATGTCAAACCCAAAAAATAGCGCAATGAAAAAACAAGTGTTAATGGCTTTGTTCTTGTTCGGCCTGATCGGCTGTCAGGGCCAGAACAAGGAAGACAGGACAATCATCAATGAGGAAAACAAAAAGGAAGTTGAACAGCCCAAGGGCAATTGGAAGGTCGACAAGGAATTTGACGAGAACGGAAACCTCGTTCGCTATGACAGTATCTATTCCTGGTCCTCCATGGATCCGTTGAACGACCTAACCACCCAGGACAAGGATAGTCTTCTGAACAATTTTGAATCCAAGTTCTATAGACATTTCTCCCAGTTCAGCAACCAAGGGTTCGGGGACATTTTCGAACCGGATTCACTTTTCAGCAAAAGGTTTTTCAATGATGGTTTTTTTGAAAGTGATTTTGGGAAAGATTTCATGGAACTGGATCGTATCAGGAAGCGAATGATGAAAAGACAGATGGATTTTCTGGAAAAGTATCGTTCCGAAACGGGAACTCATAAAAAAGACAGTCTATAAAAATAAATGTGACAAAAATGAAAAGAACAGTTTTTATATCAGCTTTGGTATCCCTGATGATCAGTCTCGGTGCCATCGGGGGGTACCATTATTTTGGAAAGAACGCAGTGGAGATACAACATGTCGATATGGCCAACGGCCATAAAGTGTTGTACGCTGCCAATGTGGATGGGGAGATCACCCCGTTGGATTTTACAAAAACCACCGAAAAGGTCTTGGATGCCGTGGTACATATTTCGGCAAAAAAGATGATTTCGACAGGAAACCCTAAAATGTTCCAGTACCGCAGCTTGCCAGACCCTTTCCGTGATTTTTTTGGGGAGAGCCCATACGGACAGTTCTTTGAAAGAAGGTATTACAATGGGAAGCCCCAGCAACCCAATGGTTCCGAACAATACCAGGTACCGGATGAAATGCCCTTGATGGGGACCGGTTCCGGGGTGATCATCAACCAGAATGGTTATATATTGACCAACAACCATGTGATCCAGGATGCGGATGAGATTGAGGTCACACTTCACAACAATGGCACATACAAGGCCACGGTCATAGGTACGGATCCTTCCACTGACCTTGCCTTGTTACAGATCAAAAAGAAAGGTCTCAAGGCCCTACCCTTTGTCAATTCAGATGATGTCCAGGTCGGGGAATGGGTATTGGCCGTCGGCAACCCGTTCAGTCTCAATTCCACTGTGACCGCTGGAATAGTGAGCGCCAAGGCACGGAACATCAACATCAACCAGGACAGGTTCGCCGTGGAGAGCTTTATCCAGACCGATGCCGCCATCAATCCGGGAAACAGTGGTGGTGCCTTGGTCAATCTCAACGGGGATCTTATCGGCATCAATACGGCCATTGCCACAAGGACCGGAACATACAATGGTTATGGTTTTGCCGTACCAAGCAATATAGCCAACAAGGTAGTGGAGGACCTGTTGAACTATGGAGTGGTACAACGGGGCATGCTGGGCATCAATATCGTGACCCTCAACAGTACCTTGGCCAAGGAAAAAAAGGTCGCCTTGACACAAGGTGTCCTCGTTGCCTCGGTCGGTGAGGACTCTGCTGCGGATAAGGCCGGGCTCAAGGAAGGCGACATTATCCTCAAAGTGGATGGCCGTGAGGTAAAATCCTCTCCCGAGTTGCAGGAAATCATAGCACTCAAGAGACCTGGAGACCAAGTGACCTTGACCGTGAACAGGGAAGGCAAAGGGAAGGAGTTCAAAGTCACCCTGCAGAACCGGATAGGCAGCACCAATATCAAGAAAAAGGAACATGCCAAAATTTTGAACCTGTTGGGAGCCGAACTGAAGGCCCTGGACGGGGAGGAAGCCGAAGAATTGGGCATTGAGAGCGGTGTGAAGATCACCTCCCTGTATGCGGGAAAATTGCAAAAGGCCACCAAGGTGCGGGAAGGTTTCATCATTACCCATGTTGATGGTCGCCGTGTCAAGGACATAGAGGATGTAATGGATGCCTTGGAAGACAAAGAGGGGGGCGTCATGTTGGAAGGAGTCTATGAGGACATGCCAGGTAAATATTATTATGCTTTTGGCTTGGATTCATAATCCTTTTATGGTTTAAACATTTGGCCAAGGGGGCGGTATCGCCCCCTTTTATTAAAATCGTAAATGATGAAGCTTGAAACCTTGAAAAATGCCACACTCGGACTGGTGCTCTCAGGAGGGGGCATCAAAGGGATGGCACACATCGGGCTGTTAAAGGCCTTGACACAACGCGGGATATACCCAGATCAAATATCAGGTGTAAGTGCCGGGGCATTGGTCGGTGGACTATATGCCGATGGGGCCTCAATTGAGGATATGCTCCTTTTTTTCAAGGAGACCCCACTGCTCAAATACAACTTTGTCTCTGTGAACAAACCAAGGTTGTTCGATACGGACAAATACCTACACTTCTTTGAAACCTTTTTTACGGCACATCGGTTTGAGGAACTCGAAAAGCGTCTTGTTGTGGTGGCCACAAACCTATTGAAGGGAGAACCCGTGTATTTTGAAAAGGGGGAATTGTTCAAACCTCTATTGGCCTCTGCGGCCTTGCCCCCTGTGTTCAGTCCCGTGTCCATCAGCGGACAGCTCTATGCCGATGGGGGAATCATGAACAATTTTCCAGTGGAGCCCTTGACCGGGGCCTGTGATGTGATCATAGGATGCTATACCACATCTATGAAAGAAGTGGGAAAAGGGCAGATAAAGAATGCCCTTCAAATTTCACAAAGGGCCAACTTATTGATGCTGCACGCCAATGCGATGGACAAACTTTACGTTCCCGATTTCCTCTTCGTACCCGAAGAGTTGGGTGGAATCGGGGTATTGGACAAAAAGGGGATCGACAAAGCATTTGTCATTGGTTACGACCATGCCAACAGAAAATTGGACGAGTGGTTGCAATAAACAAGAGACCATAAAATGAAATGGACCGTATGGATAAACTTAAAAATATTTGGATATGGGAACATTGGTAATCGGAATTTCGGTGATGATATTGATCTATGCGTTTTTCCTGCACATCACATACCATTATTTCTTAGGGAACGGAAATTCCAAAAGCTTGCACCTCAAAGGTTTTATCAAAAAGCTGAAAGAATCAAAATCGATGGACCATCTGGGAAAATTGGAGAAACAATGAAAAGCTGTCCTCAATGGTCATCCGGTTTCCAATCATCAAAAATTCCCAAATCGTTTGATAATCCTGGGGGTATGAGCATTGAAAGTTTCATGCAGGAATGATTTTTAGGGACATGGTACGCATGTTTACAATTTTATGCACAGGCGACCCAACAAACTGCACAAAATCATACATTTTAACTAGAAAAAGCCAGAATTGTTCGTATCAAATAGCAAAGCTCCAATCGTGGACTAAACGATATGATCATAAAGTATTGAACATGATAAAAAAACATTTACCATCACGATTCAAACTTTTGGTTCTCGCACTGTTTATATGTGCCACCTCTTCCATGAGGGGACAGACCCTATATGCCTTGAAAACAGACCGGAAGATTCGTTTTGAGGCCAAGGAGATCACGGCCAAGTACCAACCGTATCTAGTGATGGGCACAGAACAGGCATTGGAGTTCCAATCCACAGTTGCCCGGTTCTTGGTCAAAAAGCATGCAGTTGAACAAGACTATAGTCTATCGCCAAGGGCAAAATATCATTTATTGAAACGCATATCTGGCCGTGAGGCCTCTGAAATGGCCGATGTTCTGGAATCGTATCGCTGGCAAGAGTACATGAGGATCAAGCCCCTCAAACAACCAGTTCCGACACCTATCGAATTTGGGGAGAACCTTGTTGTGAAGGAATAAGTCCGTTTCCTTTATTGGCCATGGAACCAAACCATATTCGTACAAGGATTCCACATTGACCATTCCGTTACTGAAGTACTAGTTCCGTATCGGTGATATCGGTAAAATCAAAAGGTGCCTTTTTCACTAACTCAAACAACCTTGAGAACAAAATTAAGGAATGTGATGGATGTTCCTGCATTCCATCCATGGTATCCAATTTCCAAGGCCATATCCCTTGTGGAAGATTCCTCGAGTTTGGACAAACACACGGGATATTCTTCCCTGACGAATTGATTTAAGATAGTGAATAGCGGATGTAGAATGTTTTTTCGAAAAGGGCCATACACGGGTTAAAATTATCTTTGAATTAACAACAAAGGTAAAAACAACAATTTTTTACTCTCATTTAGGATAAATAGATAATTTTTACCCATGATTTAAATTCAAGAAACCTCTCCAAGCTTAAGCTTTACATTCATTCAATCTCTGTAATAAGGTAATTGCCCCCCAGATTCGAACCTAATGGATATAACAAGGCTTAAAATTTCTTCCATCTTAAAGCAGTTTCTGTAATCCTGAAGGCTCCTACCCTTGCTCCAAGACTTTCATTAATTTATGGTTCAGATATAGTTTTTCCTTTCCGACTTTGACAGATTTCAAAAAACCCTTTTCCTCCAATTCAATCAAATAGTTTCCAACCGTTTTGGGTGTACCCAAACCGATATCCAAAAGGCTTTGACGCTTTGTATATGGTAGCTTAAAAAGTACTTCGACCAAATCTTTCGAATATACCTTGGGCAATTGCTCCTTGATTTTAGCTCCTGTGTTATCCATCAGAGCAACAATGGACTCCAAACGATTTAGGCCTTGTATTGAAGTTTGCTCGACCATATCAAGCATGTATAATATATAGTCCGTCCAATTACCTTTTTCAGTTACATTTCGTAGATGCCTATAGTATTCTTTCTTGTGTTTGATAATATATTCACTCAGGAACAGAGCCGGTATATCCAAAAGTTGCTCCAGTTTTAATTGCAACAACAATAGTATTCTTCCCGTTCTCCCGTTTCCATCTGAAAATGGGTGAATGGCTTCAAACTGATAGTGGGATATGGCCATTTTGATCAATGGATCAATTTTATCATCCTGATTGATGAACTTTTCAAGATTGGCCATTTTTTCACGTATGACATCTTCTCCTGAAGGTGGGGTGTAGATAACTTCCCCTTTTGTGTTTGACAGTGTCGTACCGATTGAAGTCCGTATCCCTGATGTATTTTGTTTGATACATTGGACAATTTCAACACATAGGTTAGTGGTTATAAAAGGTTTTTCTTCCAGTCTTTTTAGACCAAGCCATATAGCTTCCTTGTAACTGATGACCTCTTTGGTTGCTGGATTATCAAATTTTTTATCGGCAACAACGGCTTTGTATAAATCATCATTGGTGGTTATGATGTTTTCAATTTCAGAACTCGCTTTTGCTTCCTGAAGATGCAGACTATCCAAAAATAAGCTCGGATTTGGTAGATTCCTAATAGCCCCATTTAATTGTGCCAGGGCCCGACTTGCCTTTATTGTCTTAAAAAGTATAACTTTGGTCTCCAAATCCTTTTGGGGTGGAAGTAGTGGCAAATCATTGAACGGTTTTGTTTTATCGAAATGGGCCATACACAGGTAAAATTTACACTTGAATGAATTACAAGGGTAAAAATACTTATTTTTTACCCTCGTTTGTATTATAGGGGTAATTTTTACCCATGATTTAAATTCAAGAAACTTCTCCAAGCTTAAGCTTCACGCTTATTCAATCCATGTAGAAAAGAATTGCACCCTGATTCGAACCTCAACAATCAATCTACTGGACACAAAACACTTACACTCAACACACCCTAAACGGGTCGCCTTTTAGGTCCCTTTTTAACATATCCCAAAAAAACCTAGAGTCTCAACTCCACACGCCTACTCCCGTGCAGTTCTTCCAAGACCAACTTTAAACGTTCCCTATCACCGAGCACAAACTTGGGCATAACATAGACAAACCGAATCATTTCCCCATCTTTGACCTTATTAGGCACACCATACCCATGGATGGGTTCTAAGTGGATTTCTTGATAAGAAGCCCTTCGTTTTGCGCTTCCATTGGCCCGAAAGACCTCCAGACGGTCCAACTCAAAATCAATGCCCGAACGGTTTCGTATCCCAAAAACCAAGTATACCTCCCTCCCATCATAGACCATGTCTTCCAATCGAAGTCGGATGCCCTTTTTATGCTTGGTCACCATAACCTTTGGTTTCCCATCGAGGACCAACGCACTGAAGACATCATAATGGGATGCCTCCAGAACCAAGGAATCCTTTTTCACCCGCAATTCCTCTGCAGGTCCAATCTTCCCAATACCATCCCTTTCCTGCACAAAATGGTTCAATTGGGGAAGTTCATCAGCGTATTTCAAGATATAGGTATATATCCGATGATCTGAAGTGATCACCAAGAGATTGCTTTCGACTCCCTCCACCCCCTGCAACAAACCAAAATAGCCCGCCTCTTCCCTATCATAGGAAAAGACAAAATCTTTACTGCCAACAACTGCTTGTCGTATGGGGCTTGGAAAGAACAGGGCCACATTCTTGGAAGCATTGGCATAGATCGTGTCCAAGCTCTTTTGGCTCCACACCATATTCAAGCAAACCATTGCCATGGCACAGTGTACCCATCCACGTCTCTTCATAACTCTGGTTTTAAAATGATTTGATATTGGTCGGCAACCTCCACCTTAATGGCCCGACGGTCCCGTTGAAAGATTCGTTTGATACCACCGAACTGTGGCAAACCGGGAAGGTTTACTTCCGAAAGGGTTTCATCCACACTGGTCTGCACGATTTCACCCTTCAAGTGGTTCTCCACATAGATACCTGCTTGCCCATCCTGTAGATCATGGGTCTGGAGCTTTAGTTGAAAATCTCCGACTTGGGCTATTTCCACCATGACTCGATTGGGCCTCAGCTTGACAAAACCGTAGACCCGGGTTCCCCGTGAAAGGGTTGTCCCATCAATTTGAACACTTTCTGCAAACCGCATGGCCAATCGATGGCCTTCCCTGAGGGTCTGGTCCCCATCCACATAGGCCAATAAGCTTACTTTATTCCCGATACCAACATCCTTTGAAGGTAGAGGCTTGGAAGCAAAAAAAAGGTGGTGGTTCAATGCCAGTTCTTGGGAGGACACCGATTTCTCCAACTCCCCAACGTTTTCATTTTCTACCACGGCTACCTTTCCATTCAATCTAGGGGGCTCTTCCATTTCCAATTGGGGAGCATTTTCGATGAAGCTCTTGGATTGGTACACACTATCGATAATGCGTCGTTTTTCATATTCCATATAATCAGGGTTGAAATACCCCTTATCATCCACCATTTGATCCGGGTAGAGCTGGGGAGCCGTTATCTCCCGTTCCTCCTTGATGGCATCCAGGGCCTCCATCTTGGATTCATATTCCACGGTGCTCCCCTCCAGATCGGGCATAGGGATACGATCCGGTTCCAATTCTGTTTTCTTGTCCTTCCCAAAAGTGACCAGCGCATATACCGTGATGAACAGTACCACACACACCATGACCAGGACAAATACGATCTTATTCTTCTGTTGTTTCATTGTTTTCAATTTTACGGAGTGAGTTTTCAAAAAAATCAGTAATCAATAATCCATGCGGATTGTGCGGGAAATTCCGCTCTACCTGCATAAGACGGCCCGAGGTGACCAGTTCATAGGTATCCGTTGCTGAGCCTCTATGGATCTGCAGGACGGTCCGGGTCCGGAAGCCCATGGATTCCTTTCCCATATCAATCTTGGTATGGATACGTTCCACCTTTTGGACCAGGGAGTATTGTAACAATCGATTATAGAACCCATCTGCCTTCTTTTGCTGGAAGACCTCGGCAACGGTTGCATTTCCCAACCATAGGGCCCTTTCCATGTTAGGTTCATAACTTCCCGCGTCGACCCCATAGAACCATTGATGGAACTGTTCCAAATGGGCCAATGCCTCTACTTCAAGGTTTTTCCGCTGCTCCACCCAGGTCAATGGAATGACCTCCCCTTCCCCACTGACCACAAAGGCATGTTCCAAGCTCTCCCGTTGGACTTTGTATACCAATAGGACAGCGACCATGCATACCACTCCCGAAACAATGACTACCGAAAGAACCACCCACCGGTTCAACCGTAATATCTGCACTATATTTTTAAAAGGCGTTTTCATAGACTTCAATTTAACCGGTGAATAATCGAAGGGTAAAGCTCGTGGCCCTTCGGTACAATTTAAATTTGAGCAACACGATAAAGCCAATGGTCCCAATCTCTATGATGGAGGCAAAGAATTCACTGCCAAAATCAAAACCAAAGAGGTTCCCCCAAAAGTTGGTACTGATTTCCGTGTAGAGGTTGTTCACGAACACATTGACCAAAAAGAAGGCGGGCACCAACATGTACACCGCTGCGTACAACTTAAAAAACTGATAGGCCAGGGGACGGAACTTTTCAAAGACGGCCAAGCTGATGACCAAGGGAAAAAAGGCCTGTAGGATCCCCAAAAGGAAATACCGCTCTGCAAGGAACAAAGGATAGATGAACAGGTCCATCAACCAAAAAATGACCCCGATGATAAAGGCTAAGACCTTTAATCCGTACAAAGGAGTGACCAGGGCCTCATACAAGAGTGCCATTGCTTTTTTGGCGGCTTCCAAGGCACCCACATCCCGTTCCAGGTCCACATCCTGAAGCTGCAATGGGAGGAGTGCCGGAGCCGTGTCCCGGTATTGGGTCTCAATAGCGACCAAGATCCCATCAAAAACTCCCAATACCTCAGTTGAAAAGATGACCAAGAGCACCACCAAAAAATTCTTGGCGAGTTCCGTAGGGGTCAATCCCCAGGTATGGTCCTCAGTGGAGGCTATTCCCTCATTGTATTTCTTCAATATGTTGACCAAAAAGAACAGGACGGCCAAAGTCTTCATCCCCACAATGGTATATTGGGAGAAATCACTATCCTTGATGGTCTGGAAGACCGCATCCACATATTCCAATCCTATACCCAAAAAAATTCCTGCCATCAGTAGTTGGTTTCCCGGTTATTGATGATGTCCTGCATCTTCCGAAAGGAGATGATCTCCCGATAACGTCTTGTTTTTACCTCCAATTCGGCCACCATTTCCTGGGACTGGACCTTCTTTTCCATCAAAATGGCGGTACGCTCCGCATCGGTCATCTTCAAAAAATCACTGGACAAGATCTGGTTCACAAAATCCAGGTCATCAATGGCCGTATCCATGATCTGCTCAAAGGTTTTGGACACCTGTTCCACCTCCCCAGCTTTGATAAAGGGGGAATTCAAAATATCCCGTAGATCGTTCTGCACCGTCCGAAATAAAATCTCGTTGTTACGTGCCAATTCCCGCACCGCCTTCAATTGTTTAATGGTATTGTTGACCTTGACAATATTGTCCTTCTGTTCCTTTAAAAACTCCACGGTCTTTAGCAGTTCAGAGGTCTGCTTTGCAGATTCCAACAAGGACTTGGTCATGCTGATAAAGTTCGTATTGTCATACACCGGCATCCCTTGGCAGGCAGCGCCTGCAGGCAATAACACGGCCAAGGACAGCGCCAA
>CEVF01109373.1_pt1 | contig 14699 bp, 13 predicted proteins | sample 356441 | NCBI WGS metagenome assembly CEVF01 (sample SAMEA2622765, study PRJEB7988) | marine metagenome | biome: marine biome (ENVO:00000447); feature: surface water layer (ENVO:00002042); material: "saline water (ENVO:00002010), including plankton (ENVO:xxxxxxxx)" | depth 5 m
ATTTAGTTTTGAAAAAAATTAAAAATTATGATAATAACAATTGATAAATTTTCAGGATTTTGTTTTGGTGTAGTTTATGCTATTCAAATGGCTGAAGATATATTATCTGAAGAAAAAAATTTATTTTGTCTAGGAGATATAGTTCACAACGACAAAGAAGTTGAAAGACTCAAAAACAAAGGGCTTAAAATGATAACTCATAAGGAACTTGAAAAGTTATCAAATTGTAAAGTGTTGATTAGAGCACACGGGGAACCTCCAGAAACTTATAAGATTGCATTAAAAAATAATATTGAATTATTAGATGCATCATGTCCAGTTGTATTAAAATTACAACATAAAATAAAACAAGGTTATGAAACAATACAAGATATTGATGGTCAAATTATTATTTTTGGAAAAGAAGGTCACGCTGAGGTTCAAGGTTTGATAGGTCAAACTAACGATAAAGCAATCGTTATTGCGTCTTTTGATGATTTAAAAAAAATAGATTTCTCAAAACCTATCTACATTTATTCTCAAACAACTAAAAGTCCAAAGTTATACAAAGAAATTACTGAAGAAATTAGAAAAAGAATACCTGATAATTTAAAAGTAAATTATATTGTTCACGATACATTATGTAGACAAGTATCTGGAAGAGAACCCCAATTAAAAGAGTTTTCTAACCAAAATGATGTAATTGTTTTTGTTAGCGGAAAAAAAAGTTCTAACGGTAAAATGTTGTTTCAGTCATGTAAAAATGAAAATAAAAATTCATATTTCATTTCAGATATTTCAGAAATTAAAAAAGATTGGTTTGTAAATCAAACCAAGATTGGTATATGTGGTGCGACATCTACACCTAGATGGTTAATGGAGGACGTACAGACTTCAATTCATAATTTATTCAATTAAATTTAAATTGTATATTTGCAGCCCTTTTGTTATTGTTTAAAAAGGTTTAAAAAGGAAAAAAAAGTTTAATCCTCTTAATATACTTTACATTAAAACCTTTAAGTATTTAAGATACAAATTAATCTAAAGTCATATGGCTGAAGAAAATAAAAAAACTAAAGAAGTTGATAAAAAAAATACATCGATTAAAAAACCAAGAATAAATAAAATTTCTAAAAAAATAGAAGAAAAAAATGATGAGTTGAAGGATAAAGCTCAAACGAATTCTAATAACCAACAAGCATCAACTAAGTCTGAAGATGATTTTAATTGGGATGAATTAACAGACAATGAAATCTATTCTGAGGATGAAAGATTAGATTTAGAAGAGACATATAGTTCTACTTTACCAGATGTTGTTGCAAAACAAGTTATTGATGGAAAGGTTGTAATGATTACAGATCGTGAAGTTGTAGTTGATATCAATTTTAAATCTGATGGTGTAATTTCATTTAATGAATTTAAGTATAATGATGAATTAAAAATTGGAGATATTGTTGAAGTTTTAATTGAAAAACAAGAAGATAAGACAGGTCAATTAGTCTTGTCACATAGAAGAGCTAGAGTATTGAGAGCATGGGAAAAAGTTAACGATGCATTAGCAAATGACCATGTTGTAAATGGAAAAATAAAAAGTAGAACTAAGGGAGGTATGATTGTTGATGTTTTTGGAATTGAATGTTTTCTTCCGGGATCACAAATTGATGTTAAACCAATTAGAGACTACGATGAATATGTTGGCAAAGAAATGGAGTTTAAAGTCGTTAAAGTTAACGAAGCATTTAGAAATGTTGTAGTTTCACATAAAGCTTTGATAGAAGCTGATTTAGCAGTTCAAACTAAGGAAATAATGTCCAAGTTAGAAAAAGGGCAGGTACTTGAAGGAACTGTTAAAAATATTACTTCCTATGGTGTTTTTGTTGACCTTGGAGGAATAGATGGTTTAATTCATATTACTGATTTATCTTGGGGTAGAATTTCGCATCCTGAAGAAATAGTAAATTTAGATGAAACAATAAATGTTGTAATTTTAGATTTTGATGAAGGAAAAAGTAGAATTCAACTTGGTCTTAAGCAGTTAGGATCTCATCCATGGGAAGCGCTAGATCCAAATTTAAAAGTAGGTGATGTTGTTGATGGAAAAGTAGTAGTAGTTGCTGACTATGGAGTGTTTGTAGAGTTACAAGTTGGTGTGGAAGCATTACTACATGTTTCAGAAATGTCATGGTCAACACATTTAAGATCTGCTAACGATTTTTATTCTAAGGGAGATACATTAAAAGCTCAAATTTTAACTTTAGATAGAGACACTAGAAAAATGTCTTTAGGTGTCAAGCAAATGACGCCTGATCCTTGGGCAGACATTGATAAGCATTATCCACTGGGATCTGACCATAAAGTTAAAGTTAGAAATTTCACTAATTTTGGAATATTTGTTGAGCTTGTTGAGGGCGTAGATGGACTAATTCATATATCAGACTTATCATGGACTAAAAAAATAAAACATCCAACAGAGTTCACAAAAGTAGATGCATTCTTAGATGTTAAAGTACTTGATATTGATAAAGAAAATAGAAAGATTAGTTTAGGTCATAAACAACTTACAACAAATCCCTGGGATGAATATGAAGAAAAATTTAGTATAAATACTGTAATATCAGCTGAAGTTATTGATATTTATGATAGAGGTGCTTTAGTAGATTTAGGTAATGCAGTTGAAGGATTTGTTCCAAAAAGATATTCTGAAAAAGAAGATGGTTCTTATATTGTTAAGGGAGAAAAATTGGATTTTAAGGTGATTGAATTTTCTAAGGAAAATAAGAAGATTTTACTTTCACATTCTGCAACTTATAATGATGAATTAAATAAAGAGATTAACAAGAAGAAGAAAACAACAAAGAATGTTATGAAAAAAATTCAGGCGGAACAAAAACAATCTACCTTAGGAGATTTAGATGAGTTATCTGCTCTTAAAAATGATTTGGAAAATCAATAATTTAAAAAAACCTCAATTTTGAGGTTTTTTTTTTGTTATGTTTGCTATAATATGTTGGAAAAAAAAGTGCTGTTAAATGATAATGAGATAGATGTTACAGTTGAAAGATTGTGTCATCAACTCATTGAAAAACATGATAGTTTTGAAAACACCGTTATTATTGGTATTCAGCCAAGAGGTATTTATTTAAGCAAAAGAATAGAAGGTAAATTAAATTATATGCTAAAACCTTCTAAAGTCAAAAATGGTTGTTTAGATATTTCATTTCATAGAGATGATCTTAGAATTAGAAAACATCCTATTATACCAAAGTCAATTGATATAGATTTTAATATTGAAGAAAAAAATGTGATTTTAGTTGATGATGTTGTGTATACTGGAAGATCTGTGCGTTCAGCATTAGATGCATTAATGACTTTTGGAAGGCCTAATTCTGTAGAATTATTAACATTAATAAATAGAAATTATTCTAGACATTTGCCAATCCAACCTGACTATATAGGTAAAAGCGTTAATATTTTAGATTCTGAAAAAATTATTGTTAACTGGAAAGAGGAAAATAAAAGTGATAAAGTATTAATTATAAAATCATCTAATGAATAATTTGTCTGTTAATCATTTGTTAGGAATAAAAAATCTAAATAAAGATGATATTAATTTAATTTTTAAAACTGCAGATAATTTTAAAAAAATAATTAATCAACCTATTAAAAAAGTACCATCATTAAGAGATATAACTATTGCAAATCTTTTTTTTGAAAATTCTACTAGAACAAAGTTGTCTTTTGAAATTGCAGAAAAAAGGTTGTCTGCAGATATTTTAAACTTTTCATCATCTTCTTCTTCAGTAAATAAGGGTGAATCTCTTATTGATACTGTAAATAATATATTAGCGATGAAAGTTGATATGATTGTTATGAGACACCCAAATCCTGGAGCATCATTATTTTTATCAAAAAATGTGAATGCTAAAATTGTTAATGCTGGTGATGGAAGTCATGAACATCCTACTCAGGCATTACTAGATGCATACTCAATGAAAGAAAAATTAAATAATCTTAAAAATAAAAATGTATTAATAGTAGGGGATATTATGCACTCAAGAGTAGCTCTTTCTAATATTTATTGCTTACAAAAGTTAGGTGCTAATGTAAAGGTTTGTGGCCCTTCTTCTTTGATTCCAAAATATTTAAATTTATTAAATATTGAACACATATCAGATTTAGAAACAGCATTAAATTGGTGTGATGTAGCAAATATTTTACGTATTCAACTTGAAAGACAAGATGTTCAATATATACCTTCACTTAGAGAATATTCAATGATTTTTGGGGTTAATAAAAATATCTTATCAAAAGTAAAAAATAATAAAATAATAATGCATCCTGGTCCAATTAACAGAGGAGTTGAGTTAAGTTCTGATGTTGCTGACTCAGATCATTCAATTATTTTAGATCAGGTAGAAAACGGAGTTGCAATAAGAATGGCAATATTATACTTACTTGCAAGAAAAATAAAAAAATGATATTGTGAATGTTAAAGATAACATATTAGTATTTACCATTAAAAATGGTAATATTATAATTGATAATAAAAAATCTGATAATATTAAAAACTTTATAGCTGACTTAAAAGGTGTTGATTTAACTACAATTAATAAGATTAAGCATAAATTTATTACTTTTGATGAGAGTATTTCAAATAAAAAAGGATCTTTTGTAATAGTTTGTGATTATTCATTTGATAATGAATTAACTATTGTTCCAACATTGCAAGAGGCTTATGACTACATTGAAATGGAAGAAATGGAAAGACAATTAAATACATAAATTTTAAAAATCAAATTATGAAAAAATTATTTACTACTGTTTTGTTTTTAGTTGCTTGTACTTTTGCATACTCGCAATGTACACCAGATCCACAATTTACAGTTGGAGGAATTTATCCTGACAGTGCTACGGGGCTTTCAGATGCCTATGTTGGTCAAGCTTACAATGAATTAATTACTATAATTACTCCAACAGATACGATTGTTGACGCTGGACAAATTACAGGACTTCCGATAGGCGTAATTAGTGTTGATATTGATAGTATTACACTGAATTCTGTTACAGGATTACCACCAAATTTTGATTATTATTGTGATCCGCCAAGTTGTGGATTTATTGGTGGAACAACTGAATGTGCTGAATTGTATTCTTTGGTTGATCCAACTATAAATGATATAGGAAATTACCAAATTGTTTTTGAGACAACTGCATACGTAAGTGGTATTCCGATTCTAGGAAATACAACTCAAGATGATGTTATTGATTACTACTACCTAAATGTTGTTAATTCAACTTCAGTTTTAAATTATTTATCAAAAGATAAATTTCAAATAAATAATATATCTCCTAATCCTGCAAATGATTTCGTAAACATTAATTATCTAATTGGTAACCAAAGTAATGTTGTATGTGATGTATATAACTTAGTCGGTGAAAAAATTGATTCATTCAAGTTTAGTTCAAATAAGGGTGTCAATAATGTAGGTATATTTACAAACACTTTTTCTGAAGGAATTTATATCTTCTCAATAAGTGATGGAAACATTTGTACTAATCAAAGAGTAGTAATTAATCGTTAATGTCATTTAAACTAACTGTTTTAGGATGTGGTTCGGCCATTCCTACATTAAAAAGTAATCCTACATCTCAGTTGCTTAATATTAATGAAAGATTTTTACTTATAGATTGTGGTGAAGGTACCCAAATTCAACTTAGAAGGTATAATATAAATTTTCAAAGAATAAATCATATTTTTATAAGTCATTTGCATGGTGATCATTATTTTGGTTTAATTGGTTTATTAACTAGTATGCATTTACTAGGAAGAAATAAAGATTTACATATATATGCTCATGAACAATTAAAATCAATAATTAATATCCAGCTACAAGCTTCAAGTACAGTACTAAGATTTCCATTATTTTTTCATGATATATCATTAGATAGTGATGAGATTATTTTTGAAAATGATTCTTTTTCTGTTGAAAACATAATACTTGATCATACAATAAATTGTTCTGGCTTTATTTTTAAAGAAAAAAAATTTCAAAAAAAGTTGAAAAAAAATATTATTGAAAAATATCATATTCCATATAATCAAATTGATGCAATTAAAAATGGTGCTGATTGGATTGATACTAATGGCCACATAATAAAAAATCATGAAATGACACTTAATGATAGACTTCCTTATAAATATTCATTTTGCACAGATACCAGATTTAAAAATGATATTTGTTTAAAAATTAAAGAGTCTAATTTATTATACCATGAAGTTACTTTTGCTAAGGATTTAAAAGATAGGGCCAACCAAACAGGTCATAGCACTAGCTATGAAGCGGCATCAATAGCAAACAAAGCTTCTGTTAAAAATTTGTTAATTGGACATTTCTCAAAAAGATATAAAGATACCTCAATTTTATTAGAAGAAACAAAATATAAATTTACTAACACGATTAAAGCTGAATCTGGTCTGCAGGTTGATTTTCAAGACCTTTGATTAATTTAGGTATCTTTGTTATTATTTGTAAAATTGAAAAAAAGATTATTAATTTTATTACTACTGTTTCTTAGTTTTGTATCAAAATCACAATATTTACAAACTAGTAACGTGATTGACATGAGTTGTTATGTAAATGGTCAAATACAAACAATTATAAATTCATTAGATACAAACAATTTTTCCAAATGGTATTATTCTAATGATTCAATAAATTGGTTTTTTATTGATAATAATGATAGTAATTTTATTCTTAATAATTCAATTTATAATTCTGATAGTATTTTAACATTAGTATGTGGCTACTTTAAGTTAAACATAGTTAATGTATTAGATACTATTTTAGAGGAAAAAAAATTCTATGTTTCATGTGAGACAACAGCTCAAATTAGTAAAGATATAATCGTTTGTAATAATGATTTTGGTGCTATTTATCTTGATACAATTTATGGAGGTACACCTCCTTATAATTTTGAGTGGAGTGGTCCTAATTTATTTTCCTCATTTAGTGCTGATATTGATAGTTTAGAAGCAGGTATTTATGAATGTATTGTGACAGATTCTTCTTTATGTACGGATACCGTGGTAGCAGTTTTAAATAATCCTGCCAGATTCGTCATGAATATTTTTGAAATAAATCAAATTGGATGTCACGGTGATTCTAGTGGATCAATAATTTTTAATTTTTCTGGTGGTAGAAAAATATCGGTTTTCAATAATTATAACTACTTTTTGTTATGTGGTAATGATACAATAAGAGAATACAGTTCAAATAATTTAACTCCCAATATTCAAAGTATTTCAACTCAACAGACTTTATCTACTTTAATTCCAGACACAATTTTGATTAATAGATTATTTAGCGATACTTTCAGATTATTAGTTACTGATTCATCAAATTGTGTATTTGACACATCTGTCTTTGTAAATCAACCTAATTCATATAATTTGTATTCTCAAAACAACAACTTACTAGAGCAGTGTTCTTCAGATACAATTTGGTATGTTATTGATAGTATTTCAGGTGGAAATTTACCGTTTACGTATTCAATTTATAATAGTAATTATAAAACAGCTTTATCTAATTTGATCAACGATTCAATTTTTTTACCCGCTGGAGAATATTTTGTTATTATTAATGATACTGTGTTTAGCTGTGAAGATAGTTTGTTTTTTTCGATTAATTCTGTTCATGATGTGTTAGTAGATTTGGATATTAATCATATAAATTGTTTTGGTGATTCAACAGGTTACATAAATATTGATAGTATCTATGGTGGTTCTGAACCATATAATATTAATTGGAATTCAAATTATTTGAATGATTTATCATATGGAAGTTATTTTTTAGAAATTATTGATTCAAACAATTGTATATTTAAAGATAGTATATTTATCAATCAACCTAATCAATATGATGTGAATATATTTATTGATAGTTTAGCATGCTATGGAGATTCAAACGGAGGTATCTTCCTTAATATTATTGGATCTACACCACCATATCAAGTTTTATGGAACAATTTACATATGACTGACTCGTTAATCAATTTAGCATCTGGATTATATAATTTTTTAATTACTGATTCAAATAACTGTGCATATAATGATTCAGTATTATTGTCTGACCCCGAAAATATTGTAATAAATTTTATTAATTACCAAGATTCTCTATTGTGTTACGGTGACTCAACATTTATTGAAATTAATGTTTCTGGCTATGATAGTATATATACTGTAAATTGGTCAAATGGTTCCGCAAATAGCAATACATATCTTTTTTCCGGATTAAGCTATTGCACAGTTACTGATAATAATAATTGTATTGCAACTGATAGCGTATATATAAGTCAGCCATCATTGTTAGATTTGGAGAATATTACAGTTATCGATACAACATGTAATGACGGTGTAATTGCAAATCCAATTATATCTGGTGGAACTTATCCTTTTAATTTTCTTTGGAGCACTGGAGATGAAGATAGTATTATAATTGTCAATGACACTTTAAATATTTTGACCCTTATAGTAGAAGATTTATGTGGTTTTAGCGATTCTACTACTATTAATATCGATCCTTTTGTTTTAGAAACTGAAATAAATTATGATGATTCTTTATTTTTAGCTGAAGTTAATATTAGCAATAACTCTAATTCAGCTTCGTTTAGTTATTTATGGAGTAATTTAAGAGTAGATTCTTTATCAAATGATTCTATAATTTATGTTAATCCATGTGAAAAAAAATATTTTGTCCTAGTTACAAATTTAAATAATGATTGTTTTATTATCGATACTCTTGATTTATCATCTTTTTTACCTGATAGTCTAATAAATTTCGAAAATACATCTGTTATTGCTGATTCAATGCTATGGGGATACGGTCCTTACACTTTTTTTTGGAGTACTGGAGAGAATACATCTAGTGTTAAAATATGTCCTGGACAATATTGGGTTGAGGTTACAGATAACTCCTATGGAGTCAATGGTGAAGGTTGTATGGTAAGACAAGATTTTGTAATTGAAGATTTAATAATAAATTTACAGCCTTCAGGCTTGTTTGTTGAATGTGATTTAAATAGTAAAAATATTGAGCTCGAAGCGGTTGTTTCTGGAGGCACTCCAGATTATTCATATAACTGGTCTGTTGGATCCACTGTAAATCCAATTGATATTACACTTACACCAGGCCATTATTCATTACAAGTTAAGGATAAAAATGACTGTATTATTGATACTAATTTTACTATTCAAGCATTAAATGCTGAATGTATTCCTAATTTTTTCTCTCCAAATGGAGATAATATTAATGATACTTGGAAGATTGATCAATTATTTTTGTATGAAAATTCTGAAATTTCAATTTTTGGACGATTTGGTAGAGAAATTTTCACTTCAGTTGGTTATTCTAGTCCATGGGATGGTAAAAATAAAAACGGAATCGATGTGCCTGAAGGCATTTATTTTTATGTAATTGATTTGAATAATGGTTTAGATAAAATCAAGGGTTCAGTAAGTTTGCTTCGATAAAATCTAAAATTTCTTTTGATTGTTCTGGCTTAAACCAATTTATATCTTGATCTTTTTTCAACCATGTTATTTGTCTTTTCGCAAAGTTCCTTGTATTTTGTTTTATTTTTTCAATGGCAATATCTAAAGTGTATTCTTTATTTAAATATTTAAATATTTCTTTGTAACCAACTGTTTGTAATGCGTTATTGTTTTTATGATTAAGTAGACTCTTAACTTCATTAATTAGCCCATTCTCAACCATTAAATCTACACGACTATTAATTTTTTTATAGAGTTTAATTCTATCAATAAATAAACCTATTTTAATAATATCAAAGTTCCTCTTTTTTGTCTTGTTCGTTTTAAAATAATCAATGCTTTTTCCAGTAAAATTATATACTTCTATAAACCTTAGCATTCTTTGTGGATTATTTATATCATATTTTTTATCATAATTATTATCAATTTTTTTTATTTTTTTTTGAAGCCATAATATTCCATTTTTTTTGTAATCATGAGTTAATTTATTTCTTATGTCTTTTGGTACATCTGGAATATTGTCAAGACCTCTGCAAATAGCATTAATATATAAACCAGATCCGCCTACTGCAAATAAAATTTTATTATTATTAGTCTCAATTAGATTAATTGCTTCATTTTCAAACTTACCAGCGTTAAACTCTGAATTTATAGATCTGTCTTGAATAAAATGATGTCGAACTTGATGCAATTGAGCTTTATTAGGAGGTGCAGTTCCAACTTTTAGTTCTTTGTAAAATTGTCTAGAGTCACATGAAATAATTTCTGATTTAAAGTGTTTAGCTAATTTAATACTTAGATTAGTTTTACCTATAGCGGTTGGTCCTAAAATTATCACTAATTTCTTTTTCATAATTTAATATTTAGAAAAATCATGAAATTCATCATAGAATTTTAATTTAAATTGAATTAGGTATTTCATGACTTAGATTTAATTTTCAATTCATTTGCTTTTTGTTTCAAAAATTTAAGTGCATCTATTTTATTATTTTTAATATTTCCATCTAAAATAGCATTTTTAATAGCATTTTTAAGAATGCCTATTTCTTTGCCCTCATTAATTTCAAAAAGATCTATTATTTCATATCCATTAATTGGAGGTTGAAAATTTCTAACCTTATCTTTTTCTTCAACAATTTTTATTTTTTTTCGTACCAATTGAAAATTATTTTGATATTTTTTTACCTTTTCTTTATTCTTTGAAGTAATATCAGCATCACAAAGCAACATTAAATCATCAATATCATTTCCAGCATCAAATAGTAATCGTCTAACTGCCGAATCGGTAACTATGTCTTTAGATAAAATAATTGGTCTTAAATGTAATAAAACTAGTTTTTTCACGTATTTCATTTTATCATTTAAAGGAAGTTTTAATTTTCTAAAAATATTTGACACCATTTTACTTCCAATAAATTCATGAGCGTGAAATGTCCACCCGTGTCCTTCTTCATATTTTTTAGTTATAGGCTTAGCTATATCATGTAATAAAGCAGCCCATCTCAGCCATAAATTATCAGTACTTACACTGATATTGTCTAATACTTGTAATGTATGTTTAAGATTATCTTTGTGTGCATGATTATTTTTAATTTCAACACCAGCCAAAGATACTAATTCATTGAAAAAAATGTGAAGTAATTTTGTCTTGTATAATAAATTTATTCCGATAGAAGGTTTTTTGGATAGAAGTATCTTATTAAATTCATCGGTAATTCTTTCTTGCGAAACAATTGACAGTCGTTCTCTATTTTTTTGTATTGAATCTAATGTGGATTTTTTAATACTGAAGTTTAGTTCTGATGCAAATCTTATTGCTCGCATCATCCTCAACGGATCATCTGAAAATGTTTTGCAAGAATCAAGTGGAGTAACAATTACTTGTTTAATAATGTCTTGCCTACCATTAAATGGATCAATTAATTTACCGAAATCTTTTTTATTTAGATTGATTGCCAATGCGTTAATTGTGAAATCTCTTCTGAGTTGATCTTCATGAAGAGTGCCATTTTCAATTATTGGTTTTCTACTATTTTTTCTATATGATTCAGATCTTGCGCCAACAAACTCATAATTTTCATTGTTTAAGTTAACAAGTGCAGTTCCAAAATTTTTAAAAACTTGAAATTTTGCTTTTTTACCAAAAAAATTTTGAACTTCTTCAGCTAACTTGATTCCACTTCCAACACAAACAAAGTCAATGTCAGTATTTTTTTTTGTTCTTCCCATCAGTAAATCTCTTACCCAACCGCCAACAACATATGTTTCATAATTTAATTTATCAGCACATTTGCCAACGATACTAAATATTTTTTTATCAAGAAATTTAGAATAATTATTCATCTTATAATTTCAGTCACTTCACCAATTAAATTCACTTTCAATATTTTAGATGGCTCATGTAATAAGTTATCACCATCTAAATTAATAACATAGTCAACATTATTTATAATTTTTGGGTTAATTTCTGAAAATCTTTTTGGAAAATTTTCTCCACTTATGTTAGCAGATGTTGATACAATAGCATTTTTAAATTTTAAAATTAACTTCTTGCAAAATTCATTTTGAACTATTCTAATTGCTGCACTTTTATCATAAGCAAGAAGATTTTTTGCAAGACCTTTCACATCTGGATATACTATAGTAGTTGGTGATGGGTTTTTTGCCTCTTTTGATTTAATTTTTGTGTAATTGAGTAGTTGATTACTGTTTCCAACCAAAGTAATTAAAGCTTTAGATTCATTTCTTTCTTTTATTTCATATATTCTTTCAACTGCTTTTTCATTTGTAGCATCACAACCAATACCCCAAATTGTATCTGTAGGATATAATATTACCCCTCCATTTTTTAAAACTTCTAGTGCTTTATTAACATTTTTCATAATGATTTATATAATTTCATTAAGTTATTTGCAATTTTTTCATCAGTAAAATTTTGAGCATATGCGTATCCATTTCTAATCATTTTGTTTCTTATTTCATTTGATGATTGAATTTTTAAAATTTCATTTTTAATTTCTTCTGATGATAATGGATTAATATATGATGTATGTGGTCCGCCGGCCTCACTAAAGCAACCATTTTTGGAGGTAATTACCGGAACTTTTGAAAAAAGAGCTTCTAAAATTGGTATTCCAAATCCTTCAAAAATTGAAGGGTAAATCATAATTTCAGCTTTAGCGTATATTGCTCTAATTTCATTCAAGCTAAGATTATTAATAAATAAAATATTTTTTTCTAAATTATTAACTCTAATATATTCTCGACATTTTTTTTTGTATTTCTTTCCGTTTCCAATTACAACTAATTTTTGATTTGGAATTTTTTTGATCGCTTTTATCAAACTCAATAAATTTTTTCTTTCTTCTATCGTACCGACATACAATAAAAATTTGTTTGGTAAATTATATTTTTTAGCAACTAGATTTTGTTTGTCTATTGTTATTTCTTTTTGAAAAATATTATTACATCCTTGATAAATAACAGTAATTTTATCTTCAGAAATATTAAAAAATTTAATAATATCTTTTTTAGTTTGTGTACTTACAGCAATAATTTTATTAGCTTTTTCACAAGCATATTTAAATTTCTTAAAATAAATATATCTATCAAATGCTTGAAATAAATTTGGGTATCTGATAAATATTAAGTCATGAATGGTAACTATTGTTTTAATCCCAGTTACTTCAATACCGTATGGAATTTCATTGGAAAGTCCATGATAAATATCAATTTTATCATGTAGTAAATCATCTATTACTTTTTTACTTCTCCAAAGAAAATCAAAAGATTTATAAAAGAAATTTTTCGGAGTTTTAATATATATATTTTTGTTTGATTTGATAAAATCAAGACGCTTATTTTTGATATTATTACTAGTGTATATGAAGTACTTGTTGTCTTTAAAATTTTTTGAAACAACTCTTATTGTATCTCTGGAATAGTTGCCTAGTCCAGTGTTATTGAAAAACGCTCTTTTACCATCATAGCCTAATTTTATCATACTGAAATATTGTAATCTCTTAAAGCATTATTTAATGAGGTTTTTTTGTCAGTACTTTGTTTTCTTTTACCAATAATTAGTGCGCAAGCAACTCCATAGTTACCAGATTTAAACTCTTTTTGATATGTTCCAGGAATAACTACAGATCTAGATGGTATGTATCCTTTATATTCAATTGGGGTTTCATGACTTACATCAATAATTTTCGTTGAAGCTGTTATGACAACATTTGCGCCTAATACAGCTTCTTTTTCAATTTTCACACCTTCAACAATTATTGATCTAGAGCCTATAAAAACATTATCCTCAATAATTACAGGATGGGCTTGAACTGGTTCAAGAACACCGCCAATGCCAACGCCTCCAGAAATATGAACATTTTTACCTATCTGCGCACAGCTACCAACGGTGGCCCATGTATCAATCATTGTTCCTTCATCAACATATGCGCCAATATTAACATATGAAGGCATCATTATAACTCCTCTTGCTAAAAACGCACCAAATCTTGCTATTGCATGAGGAACAACTCTAACGCCAAGTTCTTTAAAATTTGATTTTAACTTCATTTTATCATAAAATTGTAATTGCCCGGCTTTTATAACTTCCATTTTTTGAGTTGGGAAGTATAAAATCACAGCTTTTTTAATCCAATCTTGAACTCGCCATTTATTAGATTTTTTAGTTACAATTCTTAATTTTCCATCATCTAAATCTTTTATTATAGAATCAATACATTTTTTAACGCCATTGTCATTCAATAAATTTTTATTTCCCCAAGCTTCATTTATTATTTTTTCTCTGTTTTCATTGTTCATATTGCAAATATAATTTTAGATTAGAAAAGTTATTTATTCTAATATTATTTTTTTGAATGTTGAGTAATAGTTGCTTTCTATTTTTAAAAAATAAATTCCTTTGCTTAATTTGTCTAATTCAAAACTATCAAAATAGTCTCTTTTAACTTTGATGTTTTTGTTTTTAATAACATATCCATATATATTTAAAATTGATAAATTATAATTATCTGAATTCATATTTTTCATTTCAATTTTAATTTTGTTATCTGTAGGGTTTGGAAAAATCGAAATATTATTTTTGATTTCTGAAAAAGATGATACTATAGAACAGCTATCTTCACACATTGAAAGAGAATTAAAATATCCA
>CEVF01068274.1_pt1 | contig 14656 bp, 11 predicted proteins | sample 356441 | NCBI WGS metagenome assembly CEVF01 (sample SAMEA2622765, study PRJEB7988) | marine metagenome | biome: marine biome (ENVO:00000447); feature: surface water layer (ENVO:00002042); material: "saline water (ENVO:00002010), including plankton (ENVO:xxxxxxxx)" | depth 5 m
CCAGCCATTGTATATAATAGATGGAGTGCAGGCCGACCCTTATTATTTGGACCCTGTCAATATTGAGTCCATTGAAGTGCTCAAAGATGCGGCTTCAGGTGCTATTTATGGGACCAAGGCTGCCAATGGCGTAATCATTATCACTACCAAAAAAGGAAAGTCCGGAAAGCCAAGGATCGAAATCAATTCCAGCTATAGCATCAATAGTCCTAGGGAGACCATGGAGTTGTTGGATGCCGACGGTTATGTCCAAGTCCATCGGCAAATGTATGCCAACGCCGGTTCCGAACTTCCAACCTATGTTACCAACCCTCCCAACTTTGATACGGATTGGGTGGACGAGACCCATGGAACCGGGTATTTAAATCTGTTGAACACCCGTATCAGTGGCGCTTCCGAACACTTTAATTATTCTGTTGCAGGGAATTATGCCGATGAGGAGGGTATTCTTATAGGTTCAAGTTTCAGCAAAAAAGGGATTACGTCCAACCTTGGTGTTACCAAAGGTAAATTGAAAATCCAGGCCAACTTAAACTATAGTGAGACCTACAGGGAGCCCTATAAATTTTCGTTACGGGAAACTTATTTTATTTCACCGTTGATTCCGGTACTGGACGAGACCAAACCATCTGGGTATGGCTATCGGGACGGTGATTTGCCCGACCATAGAAACCCGGTGGGCGAAAATGAATTCCTGGAGCAGTACAACAAGGCAAAATACTTTTTGGGCACAGTAAATGTATCCTACGAATTGTCCAAGGGTCTAGTGGCCGGAGCCAATCTTTCCTATTCCGTCAGGGATTCATTTGAGTTCGCCTTCCACAAGCCATTTCAAGTTAGGGCGGCCCAGGAGGAAGGCCGTGAGTTCGCCTTCATATCCGAGTACGACAATGAATTCAAAAGGTACAATCAGGAATATACTTTGAAGTATGACTTTGATATTGACGAGAAGCACGATTTTCAACTTTTGGCAGGTTACCAAAGGATCAGGGAACCTTACAAATGGAATTTCACCCAGGCCGAGGGATATAAGGTCCAAAGGGAAGTTGTGGATGGGGCCATTGTTGAGCAGCGGGTCCCCGCAGAAATATTGGACCCGGATTTCAGGACACTCAATGCCTTCAATGATGGGACTTTCTTTTCCCAAGGATCCAATGCCGAGTATAGTCTGGCATCACAATTTGGACGGATAAACTATGCCTTTGATGACAAATACCTGTTTCAGGCCAGCATACGCAGGGACGGAAGCTCAAAATTTGGCAGCAACAATAAATATGGTGTTTTCCCTTCCTTTGCCCTCGGATGGAAACTCACCAGTGAGAACTTTATGGAAGATCAGGAGGCCTTTGATTTCCTAAAGCTTCGTTTTAGCTGGGGACAGGCCGGCAATGACAGTGCCCTAGGTTATTATGATTACGTCGCATTGATTTCACAAGGTAAAAGTCAGAGCGATGGGGGATATGTTTTTGGTAGTCCACAAACCTCATATCAAGGAAGTATCGCCAGGGAGTTGCAGAATGACAACTTACAGTGGGAGACCAACACATCTTATAACCTGGGATTGGATTTTGCCTCGTTGGGCAACAGACTTACCGGTGCGGTCAACTACTACAACAGCACTACCGAGGACCTGTTGATCACCAAGGTGGTATCCCCATCGGCTGGGGTGAACAACCCGGTTGTCAATGTTGGTGAATTTGAAAACAGTGGCCTCGAATTTGAAATAGGCTATACCAATAAGGACAGGGCTTTTAACTACTCGGCATTTGCCACCTTTACCACCATAAACAGTGAGGTTACCAAATTGAGCAACGACGACCAGACCATTTACGGTATCGGGTTGTTGTTTGGGTCGGACCATTTTGCGAACCAGACGAAAATCGGTTATGAACCCGGTGCCTATTTCCTGCCCGTGGCGGATGGAATTTTCCAGACCCAGGCAGAGATCGATGCCCATAGCGTGAACGGATCTCCCATCCAACCAGAAGCTGCTCCGGGCGACATTCGTTTTGTGGATCAAAATGGTGACGGGGTCATTAATTCTGATGATGAAGTCTATCAAGGTTCTGCCATACCCGATTATGAGTATAGCCTTAACCTAAGCGCCGGCTATAAAGGGTTCGATTTAAACGTATTTTTCCAAGGTGTGGGAGGAAACAAGATTTACAACGGGAACGATTTCCGGTTGATGAGTATGGACACCGGAAGAAATTACCGCAAAGCGGCACTTAATGCATGGACACCGGACAATACCAACACAAGCATACCAAGGGCGGTGTTAGGGGACCCCAACAGAAATAACCGGGCGTCCACAAGATTTTTGGAGGACGGGGATTACTTAAGGATCAAAACCATTTCATTGGGGTATTCATTGCCCAAAAAGACCGTGGACCAGATTGGAATTAACCGCTTAAGACTTTTCATGACAGGACAGAACCTATTTACGTTCACAAATTACAGTGGTCTGGATCCTGAAGTTGGGGCAAGTATTTCTGGACAGAACCAGAGCATACTCTCAAGGGGTATTGATTTAAATCTTTATCCAAAAACCAAGTCATTCATCTTCGGAATGCAATTGGAATTTTAATTTAAAAAAATAAGACATGAAAAATATAGGTCAAATATTTTTAGCGAGCATGTTCATGTTTGCACTAGTTTCCTGTGATGACGATGAATTTTTGGAGCAACAATCTCCAGATCAGCTAACCTCTTCATCGTTTTGGAGAAATGTTGAGGATGCGGAATCCGGGTTGGTTGCAGCCTATTCGGAACTGGAATCGCGCAGTAATTTTTGGGACGGATGGCAAGAGGGAAGACCTGTGGTGGAATACTTTCGCTCAGATTATGCCTTGCCGGGCCCGGATGCATCAAACTACGCCCACTGGATGTCCATTTTTAACTTTAACTATACCAATGGGCATACTTTCCTAAACGTATTGTGGACAACCAACTACAAAGGGCTCAACTTTGCCAACCAGGTTATCTCCAAAGTTGGACAAATGACTTCGGAACAAATTTCCGAAGCAGATAAAAACAGAATCATTGCAGAGGCCAAATTTTTGAGAGGGTACTATCATTTTAAGTTGCTCAGTCTATACGAACGGATCATAGTACGAATGGAGGAACTTACCCCGGAGAATTTGGACAGCCCACTTTCTACCCGTCCACAAGCATGGCAAGCGGTGTTACAGGATTTTCAGGAAGCCGCATCCAATTTGCCAGCCACACGAGCCGATGCAGATAAAGGTCGGGCCACCAAAGGTGCGGCATTGGCATACTTGGGCAAAGCCTATTTGCACAAGGCGGGAGATCCTTCTTCGGCTGAAACATCGGATATGGGTAACGCAGTTGCGGCACTTAAACAGGTAGTGGATAGTGGCGTCTATAGTTTGTTCCCTGATTTTGTGGGCAACTTCAACGGGGAAAACGAAAACAACCAAGAAGCGGTTTTTGAACTGCAATTTAAAAGTGCCGATGCCACCTCTTGGAATGCCAACCGACTGCATGCATTCATTGGGGACTGGTGCATTGGGGGATGGGGTGGAATAGAGGCCAGCATGGCCCTAGTGGATGTTATGAAGTCTGAGGGAATGATAGCTGCCAATGGGTTGTACGATAATCGTTTGTACGGCACACTGTACTTCAAGGACGACTATTACAACGACACCGACACCAATGCCATGCAAGGCTCTACTTGGGACGTCCTTGTGGCCGACACCTACGGTAGTGCGGATGCCAAGGACAACAGTGCATACTTTAGAAAGTGGTTGCCGAACTACGTTAGGGACAATGGCTACATAGGCATGAACTTAACACTGATGCGTTATGCTGATGTACTGTTGATGTATGCCGAAGCATTGAATGAAACTGGAAATACGGCCCAGGCTATACCCATTATCAATGAAATCAGGGAGGTTCACGGACTTATGCCCCCAACAACGGCTTCAACACAAGAAGAGGTCAGGGACCAAATCATCCATGAGCGCATTATGGAACTTACACTGGAATCTACACGATTTTTTGATTTGAGGCGCTGGGGCATGTTGGAAGGGGCCATGCAGGCCGCCGGTAGATCGGGTTTTAACCCCGATGAACATTCATATTTCCCGGTGCCCTTGGCTGAAATACAGGCAAACCCCTTAATAGATGAGTAATTATTGAGTTACTTGATTTTTTTTATTTAAGTTTAGTTTTTGCACCTAGGGGACAAGTATCTCTTAGGTGCATTTTTTTATGCCATGGGTTAAGATCTCTGTATTGTAAATCAAGGATTGGTTGTGCACAAAGAAAGGTACTCTGGTCACCGGGCTGTGGCTCGCTGGCGGAGATCAACCGGGCGGAGGAACTCGGTTGTGAGGTGATCAAACTGTTCCCGGGCTCCACGTATGGACCCGGTTTTGTAAAAGCTATCCAGGGGCCACAACCCTGGACGAGTATCATGCCCACTGGGGGCGTGAGCACCGATGAGGAGAATCTCAAAGGATGGTTCGATGCCGGTGTCACCTGTGTGGGAATGGGATCGAAACTGATTTCCAAGGAAATTTTGGCCAATAAGGATTTTAAAGGACTCGAGAATTTGGTTCGGGAAACCTTGGCCAAGATCATCAAGATCAGAAGCTGATAGCACAGGGATATATGGAAGTATAACCTTACCCCTTTTAGTGACCTCCTCCCAAAATTAGGTACCGGTCATAACTAGGGAATCGGGCTGTTTTCATTCATTTCCATGTACTCGTTGGGGGACATGTCCCCCAACGAGCTGTGCGGTCCAAATCCATTATCGTCTTCTCTCCAAATATCGAACTTTTCCTGGGCATCTTCCAAGGAAAAGAACCAATCGGCGTTCGGGCATCCGTCCCTGAACGAACCGTTGAAGCTTTCGATAAATGGGTTGTCGGTTGGTTTTCCGGGCCTTGAGAAGTCAAGTTCCACATTGTTTTCAAAGGCCCATTTGTCCAATACCTTGCTGATGAACTCACTTTTATTCTCCACTTTGACACGCTTTGGCAGCACTTCGTTCCCAAAAGTAATGGTTTCCATCACTTGCACAACATCGCTTCCCTTGAGCGATTTTGCACCCAAGTCTATGCTCGCGTATTGGAGGATAAGATAAGTGTGGATATGAAGGGACTTAGGTCGGTACTTGGAAAATGAAATATGGATTATCCTCTCAGTGGATTTATAGGTTGGGTTATTCGGCTATTGTCAGCGGTCCGGAAGGAAGGGGCAACAAAGGATTTGTTGCCTATGAATTCAATGCCATATTTTACCTTATGGCAAGAAACAATATGGTGCTGCTTCCTTAAAGCAAGAAACTTTTGGAAGCCTATGTAGGGAATATCATGGCGTTTCTCAACTTAATCCAATTTAACTTAATTAGGTTTTAGAGTATCTATATATTGGATATACCTCAAATCAATGTAACGATTGATTCCACTCTTACATGAATTGATTTGACGCCCTAAATTCCACACTATAATGTGGAATTTAGGGGGTATTACCTATAAAAACTAAAAATATATCAATTTTCACATTATATTGTGGAAATTAATGTATTTTTGTGCTGAAACATAAGAGGTAACCTTAAAACCACATTATAGTGTGTATATAAGTGTGTCAATATGAATGCCAAACAGCACATAGGGCATATTATTCAAGAGCGACGCACCCAAATGCGGATAACCCAGGCTCAGCTCGCAGAAATGGCGCAAGTGGGCATCAATACCCTGTATAAGATTGAGAGGGGGGATGCCAATCCAACCTTGTCCTCCTTGGAAAAAGTTACGGATGTTTTGGGATTGGAAATGACGCTTAGGGTAAAGGAAATTCCGGGAATAGGAAATGAGACAGGCAAAGATCTACTATAAAGGGGAATGGGCAGGGGTTCTTGCCCAAGACGACCATGGTCATTATACGTTTCGTTATACGGAAGACTGGCTCAGGGATGGGACCAAACCTCCCATAAGCCTTACGCTTCCCAAATCAGGGGAGGCATATGCTTCGGATCATTTCTTTCCCTTTTTTTACAATATGTTACCGGAGGGGTCCAATAAACAACTGGTCTGCAAAAGCATGCGAATAGACCCTGACGATTATTTCGGGCTACTGGTCGCCACGGCCCAATATGACACGGTGGGTGCGATAACGGTACAAAAAATGGAATCGAACCCATGATGCCAGAAATAACACATTGCCCAGGGACCTTGGCCGAAGGATATGACACCTATAGCCGTACATGTCTAAAACGGGTGTTCAACAATCGGAAAGTCTCCCACATTCTGCCCTATGACTCACCGACATCGAACGAGGAAACGGAAGAGCTTTTTGAAGACAACCGAAAACGGATTTCGATTTCCGGGGTCCAGGAAAAATATTCTGTCCTGTTGGAAAAGAACCATTTGCGTTTGATCAAGGAAGGGGAGAAGGGCACCCATATCCTTAAACCCATTCCACTGACAGGGAAACGTCGTGATAAAATGCCCGCAAATGAGCACTTGACCATGCAGATTGCCCGGCAAGTTTATGGAATCGAGACCGCTGAGAATGCCCTTATTTTTTTTAAGAACGGTGAACCGGCATACATTACCAAACGTTTTGATATTGGAGAGGACGGTCGTAAACTCGCCAAAGAGGATTTTGCGACCTTGGCGGGAAAAACACCCCAAACGGATGGTGAGGACTATAGGTACCAAGGCAGCTATCTTGATCTTTTCGAGTTGATGCAACGCTTTTTACCGGCCTATAAACTGGAAATGCCCAAAATGTTCAAACTGTTGGTTTTCAACTATCTGTTTTCCAATGGAGATGCCCATTTAAAGAACTTCTCCATACTGCAAACTCCCTTTGGAGACCATCGATTGAGTCCCGCTTATGACCTATTGAATACCGCTATCCACGTCAATGATGACACCTTTGCCCTGGATGAAGGTCTTTTGCCCAAAAATATGGCACAAACGAATATACCATCCCAGTTCAAGATACTCTCAGATACCATAGGATTGCATAAAAGGCAATTTGAGACCATTATGGAAGCTATGTTGACCCAATCCAAAAAAGTCCAATGGTTCACAGATGCTTCTTTTCTGGATGAAAAGACCAAAAGAAGTTTCTTTCAAGGGTATCAGACACGCTTGGCACAGTTCAGGAAGTTGAAAAGGTGAAATGTTGAACTCCATGTTCAATATTTTCCCTGGAACTTTCCACTTGGGTTGTTTTAAACACCGTTTTCTGCAAATCTCTGATAGTTTAAGGTTGCTCCAAATTCAATTTCCATATCGCTGTCGTAATGTGTTGAAAGTCCTAAATGACGAGTTAAGATATACTTAAATCCAGTCATATAGTCCTTGTCGGTATTTACCATAAAAGCCCATCACAATCTTGGGGAAATAGGAATATCCTCTCGCATTAACTGAAATCGCACATTTCCATCCGTAAAAACTTCGCCTTGCAATGTCACGGGCATTGGCAAGGTATATTCCGCTCCCAAACTTAAAACTGCTCTTTGGTTTTTGGTATTGGTCTGTCCGAAAAGATTTGTTTCCACTTCGCCATTTTGTTCTCGGTAACGCCAATCAAATCCCACAAATGGCATAAACCATTGGTTTTTACCAATGTATCTTCCAATATGCGTTTCCGTTTCGTAACCATGTCCATCGAGATAGCCTAAAGCCATTCTGTCCCAAAGCTCCAACGTGTGTTTTGCAAGATTACCATTCCATCATTTCCGTTTGTCGCAAACTCCTCCGCAACCATCGTCTTCTTTTTTCCGTTATCGCAACACGATTTTTTTCGGAATTGTTGTCTTGTTTTTCACAAGATGTTTTTGCCGTTTTTTCTTTTTCAGAGGATTTTCCGCGCGCAAATACTGTACTTGTTGGAATAACCAATAGTATTAAAAGCAGACCTAATATTTGCGTTTTGTTGTTCATTGAATACCAATACAAAGGCAATATAATTTTGACGCTTAATATCAGTGGCAAGAGGGTTGGTTGAAATTTGACTTACTATATTGATTGTACAATTGGACACATGACCATGTTGTGTCAGATATATTACTTATCGAAAGGTACATGGTATGCGCGACACATTTTCCATAGATTGGTTAGGGTGCCAACACGATCAGACGTTTAACCAGTATTTCCAATTGTAGGCGCTTTGAATCACAGCTTTTGAATTCACCGTCAATTTGATATGGGGTGTTTTTTGAATTGGAGCCTTTAATTTCTATGACTGCCTTCCCAGTCCTACAATAATAGTGTTCCCTGACTTTGTTTTCTGTCCCTATTAGAAACAAAAAGAGTAAATATATCAACTTTAACGGGTTCAATTGGTCAATGATCACGATATCAAAAAGGCCATCGTCCAAAAGGGCCCTTTTGGTTAAAGAGACATTATAACCCAGTTCATTTGTATTGGAAACCAAAATGAAAAAGGGCTGGAACCATTTTTCTCTCCCATTGCACCTTACTCGATATTTCAAATTACTTTTATAGGATGGAATGGACAAAAGAAACGCTTTTAAATAATTTGTGAAACGTCGTTTTTCCAGGCGCTCAAAGTTTGAAATGGTTTTGGCCAAAAATCCCATCCCCATATTGCTGAAAAAATAATCGTCGTTGACCTTGCCCACATCGATTGCAACCGTTTTGTTGTTTTTTATTATGGCAATGGCCTTGTCAAGGTTCATGGGAATGTTAAGGTTTCTTGCCAGGCCGTTCCCGGAACCGATGGGTATTATTCCCAGAGCGGTCCTGGTGTGTACCAGACAGGATGCCACCTCATTGATGGTTCCGTCACCTCCACAGGCCACAATAATGGCGGCCTTCTCCCTTAGGGATTGTTCCGCCAGGAATTTAGCGTGCCCTTTGTACCGGGAATGTTTAACAACAATGGCATACTCTTTTTTTTCGAAGTATTGTGATAGATACTTCGTTGTAATAACGGGTTTCCCTTTCCCGGCAATGGGGTTTACGATGAAATGGACTACTTTCATTTTTCAGGCGTTAAGTTCAATCCACCATGGTTGTACAAATGGTCCGCTACTTGAAAATAGGAAATGGTTTCCCTCAGGAAGTGTTTGTCCATGGGTAGACTCTTCAAGCTATTGTCATTCTTGTCCCATTGATAGTAATTGGCCTGTTTTTGATCTCCCAAAACCATAAGCTTGGAACCTTTCAACAACCCTAGTTTCCTATAGTTGCCGATGAAAGCACGTTCATCATCCTTGTGCATTGAAAGGATATCACGTCCGAACAGATTGCTTTCATAATCCCAATGTAACTGGGCGAACAATGTGGGAAATATGTCGATTTGGGAACAGAGTTTTTCAACATGCTGTTGCTCTGCCCCGTCAAGGTTTAGAATCATGGCCGGGATATGGTAGTTGGCCACATCCAGTTCCCAGCGACCTGCACTACTGGCACAATGGTCGGCCATGACCACAAAAACAGTGTCTTTGAACCAGGGCTTTTTCTTGGCACTCTTCAAGAACTCACCAATGGCATAGTCAGTGTACTTGATGGCCCCGTTTCTTCCGGTCCCGGATGGGATATCTATTTTGTTCGAAGGGTAGGTATAGGGTTTGTGATTGGAGGTTGTCATGACAAAGTCAAAAAAGGGCTTCCCTGTCACATATGCCAAATCAGCTTCTTTTAAGACTTTACGGTATATGTCTTCATCACATACTCCCCAAGCATTTTCCATGGTCACTTCTTTGTCCGCTATATTTTTACGCGAGGTGACAATGTCGCCGGAAGGCAAGAATCCCCGGCCCCGATCGACAATATCGAAACCGTTGCCACTGAAATATTTATCCATATTGTCAAAATATCCGTCCCCGCCATAAAAAAAGGTTCGCGTGTACCCTTTTCTCCTGAACACTTCACCAATGGTAAAGAGATCGGTATTTTTTTCCCGTTTGATGATGCTTCTTCCCGGGGTGGGGGGGATGGAAAGCGTAATGGCCTCCATGCCACGGACCGTCCTTGTCCCTGTTGCGAACAACCTGTCGAACGATATCCCCTCCTGCATTAATGAATCCAAGGTTGGGGTCAACTTATCCTGATTGCCAAAGGCACCCAAATACTTGGCGCTTAAGCTCTCGATACAAATGAAAATAACGTTGGGTTTCTTTTCCTTTCCTTCATGGGTCACGTGTCTACGTATCCCAGAGGACGGTGCATGGATACTATCGTTTACATCCTTGATATTTTTATTTACCGTTAAAAGTGCTTCCTCGAGGTCCCGGGTTCTATAAAAATCCGAATAGCTGAGCTCGTTGTTGCGAAAGGCGGCAAAAAAGGAATAGATCCCTGCTTTTGAAAGCTCATTGTTATAACGGTTTTCTGAGAACTCGGCATTTTCATTTTTTACAAATAAGGCAAAGACCAATACGGTTCCCAATACGCCGGTACTGATCAAAAAGCGTACTTTAAAGGAATCCCTTCCTGAAAATGTCCGTTCGAATACGCCAAGTTTCTTAAAGAGCAGGACGGTCAATAGGACCAAAACCAACATGCTCCCGATTAAAATGGGTAAAGGATATGATTCATTGATGTTCTTGACCACTTCATAGGTGTAGATCAAATAATCCACGGCAATGAAATTGAACCTTCTATGGAATTCATCCCAAAAAGTAATTTCCGCAAAAAACGAAAAGTATAGGATAAGCATTCCAATCGAAAACCCCGTGTAGCATATGATTCTATCTGCCACTGAACCAATGAATCGTTTGGGCATGGCCAAAAAGTATAGCGACCCTGCCAAAACAAAAAAAGAAACAGTACCGATATCGTAAAACGAGCCGATCATTATGGTAGTAAATAGACCGAGGGGACTATGGTCGGTCTCCGGAAAATTCCAAACCAAGAAAATCAACCTAAGTAAAAAAGAAAGTCCTAAGAACAAAAGGACAAATCCCTTTAACAGGGAATAGCGGGAAGGGAATGTTGTTTTCATTGTAATCGTATCAATTGTTTGAGTTTATTTATATTTTCCTGTTTTCCTTTTTCAAGGATATCCTTGCCATAAGGGGACTTGAATCGATGTCCTTCCAAAAATTTAATGTTGGACAATATCCATTCGTTATCGGTCATGACCGTGTTACAGAACAATTCCCACTCCTTTCGTAACAGAAAGTTTTTGTATAGAAAATCAGTGGTTCCCAAATGGAACAGATCGGCATCGCATAATATTTCCGCATACCTGTCCTTTGGGTTTTGGGGCATTTTTGTGGCCGCGATATAAGAGGACACCCTGTCGATTTCATGTTTTTTGCAATTTGTCTTGGCCAAGTAGTTTTGCGCAAGCCGTATACTTACCTCTTCGTGCCCCCCATAGGTTTCCGAGAAGCCGGTATCGTGGAAACAGGCGGCAATAACAATAAGTTTTGTCTCCTTGGGAGTTACGCCCAAGGCATTGGAAATCAAAAAGACATTGTCAATGACCTCTTGGGTATGGGTAAAGTTGTGAAAAGGCAAATTTTTGCATTTGTCATTCTGCAATAGGTCTGAACAATATTTGGTAATGTGCTTAATCGTCATTTTGGTCATGGCCCGTATCGATTTTAATCACTTGGTTGTCGCTCCTGATTTCTATATGGGTTATTTCACCACCACTTGTCCCTACGGATTTGGAAAGGGCCAAAGAGGTCATGGATAAGATCAACACCAGGAGAAAGCCATACTTTGCCAAGGGCAGTTTTTTGAATTGAAAGAACAGGGTGAGGAGGGAAGTGCCGCCCAGTAGTAATATGATGTTTAAAAAAAGTTCCGCTTGTTCCTCATGTTTATGGATGAAGGTCTCACTGACCCCTGGCATATGCTCCACGATGGACTCAGCACCCTCACCAGTTTTAAAAGCAACTATCGCGGTTAAGGCACTGAAAATGAAAATGACCAGTGCCGTTATTTTTACGTGGTTTTTTTTTAGGATATAACCTCCCAATAAAGTCAAGAAACCGATCAATACCCCCACTAAGGGAAGATGGTTCACCATTAAATGAAAATGTGCGTCGTTCATGATTTTAATATTTAAAATGTTTTGTTTTGATGATGGATGCTACTTTTGGGGAAGTACGATGGTCTTGATCGCTATAAGTAGCCGTGACCTATGGATGATCTAACATCATAGAGGTATTGTTCATTATCATTATTGTAGTTGTTTCGTGGGTCATTCTGTCAATAAATTGAACGCCCCTTTTGTCAAAAACTCAGCGTCTTGTCCAAAGTCATTGCTGTTGAGAATCTGGGTATACCCGTTATCCATGGAACCTACCTTGATCATAACTTTTGAAAAGGTGGAATCGGTTTCCTTTACCAAGGCAAAAAAATCATTGTCGATATTGACCACTGCATCTGATGGCAGGGCAGGGTATTGTGAGGTGGTGGTCAAGATTTCCCCTTCGATATACATCCCGGGCGCAAACCGTTTGACGTCCTCCCCATTTAATAGGTCCCCGTGGATCATAACCGTTCTTTCCCTTTCATCGATTGTCCTATTGACCAAATGAACCTTTCCCTTGTACACATGATCCGTATTGTTTTGTAACCTAAAGTTGATGGGCTGCCCTATCTTGACGGCCGGGAGGTCTTTTTCAAAAATTTTCAATTCGATGTGGAGGTCATCCGTGTTGGTGACGGTGACCGCTATATCTGAAGGATTGAGGAACATTCCTTTGCTTATATTGACTGCTGTGGCATAGCCTGACAAAGGTGAGAGCACACTGATGACCGAACGGATGTTATCACCCGACAGTGTATTGGGGTTGATGTTCATTAGGGTCAATTGCTTTTTGAGTGATTGATATTGGGCGAGGGTCACTTTGTACTCTGATTCGGCTTTCAAATAGTTCTTTTGGGAGGTCACATTATCTGCCATCAGTGATTTTTGTCTTTCGTAATCGGATCTCAGATAATCAAGTCTTCCGATGGCTTCCAGAAAATCCCGTTGCACTTGCACATATTCGGGATTCTCTATCGTGAACAGGACCTGGCCTTTTTTGACCGTATCCCCTGGCAATAAATCAATATCCTTGACATAACCAGCGAAGTAGGCACTCACGTCAGCCTTGTTCTGTGGAGGTACGGCAAACATACCATTGGCTTTTACGACCGTATTGAATTCTTGCAGTGTGATTTTGCCAAGCTCCATTTCACCTGATTCGAACTGCTGTTGGGTTATGACAATTTTGTCCGGATCTTTTGCATTGACATTGTTTTCTTTTTTGTCGGTTTCCGATGCCCCTTTTGGGGTACAGGAAAAAAATGTCAACCCCAGTAGCAGAAAAATGCCTGTAAAACGGAGCAAGTAAATCGAATTGTTATATCTATCTTTCATTGTTAAAGGGTTAAAAAGTTTATTTCTAAGACTGTGGTGTTATATTGGATAAGGTTTTGTAAGTAGGTGATCTGGATATTTTTGGCACTTTCCAAAAGCTGGACATATTGTAGAAAATCAATTTCACCGTTTATGAATGCCTTTGAAGCATTTTCGGTCAGTTCCTTGGAGAGCTTTTCACCTGTATCCTCGTAGTAATCAATAGCTTCCTGGAATTTTTTCAGATCGGCCAATAACCCTTGGTATTTGGATTCCAGTTGTATCTTGTAGTTTTCAAATTCATCGCTTACGATCATGATCTCTGTTTGGGCCGCCTTGATTTTTGATTTGTTGGCCCCAAACCACAACGGGATGGACAAACCGGCCTGAAAGCCATTGTATCGTTTTGCGTTGACACCATTGTTGGTGCCTTGGAATACCGATAGTTGTACATCGGGCAATAGGCGCTGTCTCTCCAAGGACAGGTTGTAACTGCTTAATTTTTTCGCTGAATCATAGTACAGTATGCCGGGATTATCCATAATGTCGGGCTCCTGTAGTTCCAAGCGTGGGAGCTCGATGTCCATAACATGGACCACGGAGTCCGATTGTATCCATTGATGGAACATGGTATAGGCCTTGTTCACATCTTCTCTGGTCTGTGAGAGCAAAATGGAAACTTCCTTTTGTTTGGCCTCCGCGGTAAGCTTTTCCAAGAGATTGGTTTCCCCAACTTTATATCTTTTGTTCGCAGCGCCGACAAATTGCCCGTACAAACTGTCAAGAAAGGTATATTGGTGGGCCAAGTTCTTATAATAGACGACATTGTAATAGGCTTTGTATACCTCTTTTGTCAAGATTCTTTTTGTCAATAGGTATTGTTGGGCACTCAAGGTTACTTTTTGCTTCTGCACTTTTCTTTGTGCCCCATATACAGTGGGAAATTGCAATGATTGACTTAGCCCCAGCACTTTTATGGGCAGACCATTCTCAGCAATATTGTTTTGGTCATAATTGTAGTAAAATTGTGTCTTGTCCAGATTGAGGGTGCTCCCCACCAATTCACTGGATTGATCCACTCGTTTTGCGTAGGCCTTGAGGCCTTTATTGTTCTGAACAGCTATTTGTGCAGCTTGTTCGGGGTCTACAGAAATTTGTTGTGCACTTCCCAACAGCGGAAGCAGCAATATGGCTAAAGTCCCAAGGGGCTTTAGGTTCACCTTTTTCTTTGTTTTGGGATGATGCCCTTTTCTGTCGAACATGGCATAAAGAACCGGAAGGACCACTAGGGTAAGGGCAGTTGCCGTAATCAACCCCCCGACCACTACCGTGGCCAATGGTC
>CEVF01090195.1_pt1 | contig 14614 bp, 12 predicted proteins | sample 356441 | NCBI WGS metagenome assembly CEVF01 (sample SAMEA2622765, study PRJEB7988) | marine metagenome | biome: marine biome (ENVO:00000447); feature: surface water layer (ENVO:00002042); material: "saline water (ENVO:00002010), including plankton (ENVO:xxxxxxxx)" | depth 5 m
GAGCACGATCTGGTGGAGGCGATCGTCGCCCTGCCGACCGATATGTTCTTCAACACCGGCATCGCGACCTATGTCTGGGTCGTCTCCAACCGCAAGCCGAAGGCGCGGAAGGGCAAGACGCAGCTGATCGACGGAAGCACTTTCTTCCGCAAGATGCGCAAATCGTTGGGATCGAAGCGGCGCGAGATTGGCGAGCAGGACCGTGAGACGCTTGTCAAGCTGTTCGGCGATGGCGAACCGATGGACATCGTCACGCTGCTGAACGCGGACGGTAAAGAGATCGATCGCAGCACCATAACTCCCGATGCACCCACACCCGATGCTCCTGAAGGCGGCAAGGCGAAGCGCGCTCCGGTATCGCTCGTTCTTCCGAACGAGGCCTTCGGATACCATCAGATCACGGTAGAGCGCCCTCTACTGAACGAGTACGGTGAACCCGTTCTGGTCACGCGCGGCAAGAACAAGGGCGAGCCACAGCCGGATGCCGCCCTGCGCGATACCGAGACGGTGCCGCTCACCGAAGAAATCGATTCCTACTTTGAGCGTGAGGTTCTGCCGCACGTGCCCGATGCCTGGATCGACGAGAGCAAGACCAAGGTGGGCTACGAAATCCCTTTCAACCGGCACTTCTACGTCTTCGAACCGCCGCGTCCGCTGGCCGAGATCGACGAGGAACTGGCCGAGGTGACGGCGGACATTCAGGACATGCTGCGCGAGATGGCGGCGTGAGCTTTCCCCCTTATACGGAATATAAGGACAGCGAAGTCTCTTGGGCGCAGTCAATTCCAGCGCATTGGAATGAACTTCGATTGGCGGCGCTTTTCGACTTGCAACGGCGCGATGTGGAGCCCGAGCACGAGGTCGTGACGGCATTTCGCGATGGGCAGGTCACTCTCCGTTCAATTCGGCGAGAAGATGGTTTCACGTTCGCCACGAAGGAAATCGGTTATCAGGGCGTGGCCACCGGGGATCTTGTGATCCATGCAATGGATGCATTTGCGGGAGCGATAGGGGTTTCGGAAGCTTCGGGGAAGTCTACCCCTGTATACTCTGTTTGCTCCCCCAAGACAGGCGTCGATGCTCGCTTCTACGCGATGCTACTTCGCACAATGGCTTTGGCGGGCTTTGTAGAGTCACTCGCGAAAGGTGTGCGGGAGCGTTCAACTGATTTTCGGTGGCGAGACGCAAGAGATGTGCGTGTGCCGGTGCCACCATATGATGAGCAACGTGCTGTTGTCGCCTTCCTCGACCGTGAGACGGCGAAGATCGATGCGGCGGTGGCGGCGCAGGAGCGGTTGATCACGCTGCTCGCTGAGAAGCGCGCCGCGACCATCTCCCACGCCGTCACCAAGGGCTTTGACCCTGACGCACCCATGAAAGACAGCGGCATCGAATGGCTCGGCCAAATCCCGGCGCATTGGTCGGTTCCGAGGATCGGTTGGAAGCTCGATGCGAAGCCTCGTTACGGCGTTCTCGTTCCGGACGATGATCCGGATGGAGTGCCAATGCTTAGGATCAAAGACCTGACCGCAGAGGTAACTGACACCGACAGCCTGATGACGATCAGCGCCGAGTTGTCCGCGCAGTATCCGAACACCGTGGTCGAAGAAGGCGACCTGCTGATAAGCGTGGTCGGCACAATTGGATCGACACGAATAGTCGGTCCAGAACTTGCGGGCGTTAACCTATCTCGAGCCATCGCGAGGCTTCGTCCTTCTGACGGCGCATATACGCCATTCCTTCGCTGGATCTTCGAATCTCAGCCGTTCACGCAATATGTCGATTTGACCTGCACAGGCACGGCGCAGCGTGTTCTGAACATGGACGACCTCTCGGCTCTCCGCTTCGCCTTCCCAGAAGTAGAGGAACAGCAGAAAATTAGCGGAGTGCTTGATCGCACGATTGGCAAATTCGATGATTTGATCAACCGCGCAAGGCAGGCAATGGAACTGCTCACGGAACGCCGCGCTGCCCTCATCTCTGCTGCCGTCACCGGCAAGATTGACGTTCGCGGCGAGGTTGCAGCGCAAGAGCAGGAGGCCGCATGAACGTCGATCCCCTCATCGTCAGCCTTCCCAGCAAAAGCGACAAGGATCGCCGCCTCATACGTGCGCGCGCCCAAGAGTGGGTGGCCGACGGCTCGCCCGCGCAACAGGAGGCTGGTCGCAAGGTTTTGGACGCCTTCGCCAAGCTGCAGGAGCGCGAAGCCGCCTCCGATCCTGTAAGCAAGGTCGAGAATGCGTTCGCCCGGATGCCGCCAAGTGATCTCGAAGTCTCCCTTATGCAGGTTCTCCTCGACCATCCTGGCGCAACGTCCACCGCGCTGACCGAAGCGATTGGCTGGCAAGACAAGGCCTGGCAGCTTCATTTTGGAAAGATCGGCTGGGACAGGCAGGATTACCTATGGCCAGCGCCATGGTCAAAGGCGCGGAACGAACCTTTCAAAGCGGGCATCCTCGCTGACTTCGATGAAGAGATTTCCGGCTTCACGATGAAGTCGGAAGTGGTTGAGGGGCTTGAACGAATTGGCGTGAAGGGGAAGCAGCGATGACCGGTCAATCGCTTGAACTGTTCTACGTCGATGGCCGCCCGGACGGGATTGTCATGGCGGAGATGTTCAACTGGACGGGCAACGTTCTACTCGCCCCGCGCACAGAGCTTTCTCGGATGATCGAAAGCCATGAGCAGGCGCGGCATTCCGGGATTTATCTGCTGATCGGTGAAGACACCGAAGGCTCACCGCTCGCTTATATCGGCCAGGCCGAGGACATCGCCCGCCGAATTAAGAAGCACGACGTGGAAAAGGATTGGTGGACGCAGATCGCCATCGTGACGGCGGCGGAAAACCGGCTGAACCCAGCCCATATCCGCTATCTCGAAGCGCGGCTGGTCCAGAAAGCCAAGGAGATCGGCCGCATTCCGCTGGACAACGGTAATAGTCCTACGCTTCCCGGGCTCAGCTTGGCGGACGTTTCCAAGATGGAGGAGTTCCTCGGCTTCCTGCTGATTGTCTTGCCGGCCTTGCGTATCGATATGTTCGTTGAGCGGAAGCGCCGGGCTCCCGATACAAGGCGCGCGGAGGCGTCGAAATCCTCAGCCGTTGATCCGGCTCTCGACGCGCCCCTATTCACCCTCGAAAATCGTAAGCATGGCCTGAATGCCAAGGCCGTTCTCGATGACGGTGAATTTATTGTCCTGAAAGGTTCGCTCTCTCGCATGAGCTGGAGCAAGGGGTCCGCTGGGCACAGTTATTCTGAAATGCACGAGGAACTTTGCAGAGCGGGTGTGCTGGCAATAGAAGGCGATCACCGGGTCTTCACCGAAAGCTACGCATTCAAAAGCCCCAGCGCTGCGGCAGCAATAGTCCACGGACGTCCGGCAAACGGGACATTGGATTGGCATGAAACCGAAAGCGGCCTGACCTACAAGGAATGGGAGGCTCGACGTCTTGCGACGATCGATGATTTGCTCTGATGGCTAAGCTCCACGAAGAAGCCACCATGGAAGGCGAGATCTGCGCCACTTTGCAGACGAAGGGCTGGCTCTACGATTACGGTGCCGATATTGACTACGACCGCGAGCGCGCACTCTATGCGCCGGACCTGATTGCCTGGGTGCAGCAAACACAAGCCGAGGTGTGGGAGACGCTGGAAAAGCGGCACGGCGAAGGCGGAGCCAAGGACAAACTTCTCGATCGAGTGCGCAAGGTGCTGGACGAGAAGGGCACTCTCGCCACTCTACGCTCTGGCATGGAGATGGTCGGCATCCGCCGCACCATTCGACTGGCGCAGTTCAAGCCCGCCAGCGGCCTCAATCCGGAAATCACCAATCGCTACAGCGCCAACCGCTTACGCGTGGTTCAGCAAGTCCGCTATCGCCTCGACAGCGAGCATTCGATCGACCTAGTGCTATTCCTGAATGGCATACCGACCGCGACGATCGAGCTGAAAACGGATTTCACGCAGAGCGTAGAAGATGCGGTCGAACAGTATCGTAAGGATCGAGAGCCGCACCCAAAGGGAGGACGGCTGGAGCCGCTGCTTTCCTTCCCTGGCGGAGCGCTGGTGCATTTCGCTGTTTCGTCCAGCCTCGTGCGGATGACAACGAAATTGGCGGGAAAAGCCACACGCTTCCTGCCCTTCGACCGCGGCAATAAGGGCGGTGCGGGCAATGAACCGTACCCGTACGGTGCGGCGACTTCATACCTCTGGGAGGAAGTGCTCGCGCGCGATAGCTGGCTCGATATTTTGGGGCGCTACATTGTCGCCAAGCGCGACAAGAAGGGCAATCTGTCGGCGCTGTTCTTCCCGCGCTACCACCAGCTCGATGCGACCCGGAAACTCGTAAAGCAGGTGCGCGATGAGGGCGCTGGCGGCGCATACCTGATCCAACACTCCGCAGGCAGCGGCAAAACCGCGTCGATTGCGTGGACCGCGCATTTCCTTTCCGAGCTGCACGATGCAGACGACAACAAGATGTTCTCGACGGTCATCGTGGTGTCGGATCGGCGCGTAATCGACGGCCAGCTTCAGGACGCGCTGTTCGATTTCGAACGCACGGCTGGCGTGGTTGAGACTATCAAGAACAGCGGTGGGGCAAAGAGCGGTCAGCTCGCCGAGGCTCTGGCTGCGGGCAAGAAGATCATCGTCTGCACTATCCAGACATTTCCTTACGCGCTTGAGGCGGTGCGGGACAAAGCAGCCACTGACGGCAAGACCTTCGCGGTAATCGCTGACGAGGCTCACAGCAGCCAGGCAGGACTGGCTGCCGCGACGCTGCGCCAGCTTCTGGCGAGCGATGCAGCGGCAAGCTTGCAGGATGAAGGCGAGGTCGACATCGAGGATCTGCTGGCTGCGCAAATGAAGGCAAGGGCTGATGACCGTGGCATCACCTATATCGCTTTCACGGCGACGCCGAAGAACAAGACCCTTGAGCTGTTCGGCAGATTGAAGGATCCGTCCGCTCCTCCTTCCGACGCGAATGGATACGAGGCATTCCACGTTTATTCGATGCGCCAAGCGATCGAAGAGGGCTTTATCCTCGACGTGCTGCGCAACTACACGCCCTATGCAACGGCGTTCAAGCTCGCCCAGCAAGGCAAGGATGGCTTGAAGGAGATCGACGACAAGGAAGTCGAACGCTCCGCTGCCACGAAGAAGATCATGCGATGGGTTCGCCTTCATCCGCACAACATTGCGCAGAAGGTCCAGATCACCGTCGAGCATTTCCGTGAAAACGTCGCCCCCCTGCTTGAAGGGCAGGCGAAAGCGATGGTGGTTCTCGGTAGCCGGAAGGAAGCCTTGCGCTGGAAGGTGGCGCTGGACAAATACCTCGCCGACAACGGTTACACGAAACTCAAGGCACTGGTCGCGTTCTCCGGAGAGGTGAATGATCCGGAGAGTTTTCCGGAACCGGTCACAGAGACGAGCGCGGATCTGAATCCGACGCTACACGGACGCGATATACGTGACGCTTTCGACGACGAGAACGCGCGCCTGCTGTTGGTCGCGAACAAATTCCAGACCGGGTTCGACGAACCCAAGCTATGCGGAATGTATGTAGACCGTAAGTTGGCCGGCGTGCAGGCGGTCCAGACCCTGTCGCGGTTGAACCGTTCGCATCCAGGCAAAGATACCACCTATGTCCTCGACTTCGTGAACAGCTCCGATGCGGTGCTCGAAGCGTTCCGAACCTACCACGAGACCGCTGAGCTAGACGGCACGACTGATCCAGAGATGATCTTCACCCTTAAGGACAAGCTCGATGGAGGGGGCTGGTATGATACGCCTGAGGTGGAACGGGTCATTGAGGTCATTACCTCACCGGGCGCGTCACAGGGGAAACTGTCGGCTGCTCTACAGCCTGTGGCGCAGAGATTGGTGAAGCGCTTCGCTGAGGCCAGAGATGCTCTGCAGTCGGCGAAGGATGGCGAACAGGACCAAGCTGCGGCTGAAGCAAAAGATCGCATCGACGCACTGACGCTCATGAAGGGCGACATGCAGCAATATATGCGGTTGTATTCGTATCTCAGCCAGATGATCGACTACGGCCATACAGGGGTAGAGAAACGCTATTGGTTCTACCGCTACCTAGTGCCGCTTCTTGATTTCGAGCGAGAGAACGCTGAGGTCGATCTTTCGCAGGTCACCCTCACTCACCATGCGGTGCGCGCGCTTAACCAAGTCGTGATGGATTTGCGAGAGGGCGAGGCCGAACCTTTGAAGCCGATAACTGCTGCTGGATCTGGTTCCGTGCAGGACAAGGACAAGGCAGCACTTTCGCAAATTATCGCCAAGGTGAATGCGCTCTTCGAGGGCGATTTGACCGATGGAGATCAGCTGAGCTTTGTCCGCAGCGTGAAGGACAAGCTGATGGAATCAGAAACGCTGCGTGCGCAGGCGCGAGCCAACAGCGAGGCACAATTTAAGGCGTCGCCAACGATCGATCCCGAAATGCTTGAAGCTGCGATCGCGGCGATGGAGGCCCACGAATCTATGGGTGTCCAAGTGATCAATTCCGCGCGCGTCAGGGCGGGGCTGAAGAACCTGCTGCTGAACAATCTCGATTTATACCGCGACCTCCGGGCCGAGGTTGCAACCGAAGGCTAGTGACGCCGCTACTAGCGTAGCGGCGTCATCGTCTTACGCTGCCTCCGCAGGAATTAATACGGCCCTGGTTTCATCGGCGAACCGCCGAAGCAGGGATGCACAGATTGCCCGTGGACGCTGGCGGAGAAACGCCTCGCTTAGCGCAACATGCATACCAGCAATAGTGGACGGGACCTGCCCCTCCAGCCTCAGCAGGGCAGCCAGCGCAAGCCCGGTAAAGAAAACGTCCCGCTCGCAGTGATCCTGCAAGTCGTTCCAGCGAATATCCTTCTCGCGGACGCCCGGGTCGGCTTTGCCAAGCATCAGCCCTACCGGCAGGCCCAATCGGAGGAGCAGTTCGCTCAGATGATGCCAGGTCTTACCGCCTCCTTTCATGGCCAGTCCGATATCGATGTGTCGCAGATCCCGCCACCGTGGCCCCTCTGCTGGCTGCAGCTGGCGCGGCAATTCAAGGTCCGCACTCATCGCTGCGAGCATCATGATCTGACAATCATGGGCTATGCTCCCGTGTCCCACGAGCACATGATCCGGATACTTCCTCATGCTCTGGAATGCGCGTGCTAGGATGTCGGCTTCGGTCTGCCCGTTAGTTGTGAGCCAAGTCTGCAGTTGTTCGGTCGACAGTCGGCCCAGAACGTCGAATTCGATCGCCCATAGCGAGATCGCGATAAGCTTTCGGCATCCGATCCGTGGGTGATCGTTTTTCTTGTCGATACTGGCGTAAGCCTCTTTAAGATACGGATCCCAAACGCTTTCCGTATCGAGGATCAGGTATTTCTGATTGCGGCGGCGTGTGCTTGGCATTTCCATCATTATTTTCCTCTCAGTCATGAATGGTAGGTTGCTTCGTTCTTTTAAAAGGGGAGCGGGCGAACCCGCTCCAGAGCCCGCCAGGCTTGCCATGCGGCGTAGAGCTGCACTCTCTCATCCCGGTCGTGGACAAATCCGAGCCCTGTAAGCCACACCGCCTGTGCTCTCTCGGCAGCTTCGCGCTTCGCCTGTAGAAGGTGGGGAGGTCGATCGCTGACCATCAGGCCATGCTCTCGGCCGAGCCGGGCGAGCGTCTTTTCGGACGCTCGTATGACGTGGCGCTGGAGCGGTGGCAGCTCAGCCGTTCCCGGTAGTTCTTCATAGGACGCGGATCTGCGGCGTAGGTATCGCTCTTGATGTTCGAGAGAGGACGGTCGGCATCCAAGCGCATAAGTGTGGGGGTGCAACAGGCAGCGGACATGCGCTGCTGGTGCTCGCCAGTCGCCGTCCGGCTGGAAAGTGACGTGGGTCGATGCGAACCGGGCATCATCGTCACTCGTTCGCTCGACCGAGAATGTGGCGAGACAGACAATCGGTCCGGCGGGATCTTCAATTTCGGTGGCGCTGGCTATCCGCACCGTCGAAATTGCCAAGACGTGGTTTGGGTGTTCTAGCATGGGTGTCTCCCCCATGCGCCGCGGGCGGCATCTCCAAAGAGACACCGCCCGCATGCGCTTGAGTTTCAAAATCGGGTTGTGGGTTACGCGGCCATGCTGTCAGGGCCGATCTGGAAGATCACGACCTGGGGATCCCACGCGGCATGATGATCCCCGAGCGTGTCCGCCAAGGCAGCATCGTAACGTGCCTGTGCTGCCGCGATGGCCTTCGGAAGCTTCGCCGCCGATGGAACCCGTGTCTCCTGGAGAAGCCACCGGCTATCGAGACGGAAGCAGCGCGTGCGATCCGTGGTGATCAGCTGTAGAGGTTTTGCCGTGCTGCGTTGGACGATCTCCACCGGCAGCAACTCCGCCCCATTCGTTGTTCGCACAACGAGGATGGTCAAGAACGGATCGTTGGCTGCGATGCTGGCATAGCAATGGATCAGCGTATCCTGCCTATCGCCGATGGCCTTCTGGGCGATGGCGCAAAGGATCGCGTCATTTGGCTCGTCAATCGCAGCGAATGCCAGCCCGCTCGTGATCGGCGCCTCTTTGGGGAAGCCGAGTTCCGTGCGCAGCGCCATCATGCGGCGCTTGCGATGCTGCACGCCGCGATCGTTCATATTCGTCATTTCAGTATTCCTTTGCTTGAGGTTGCGGCCGTATTCGGCCGGAGCATTTTCCATTCCCGGTTCCTGCTCACCCTCTTCGACCCTTCCGATCCTGACGCCGCTGGCTGCCCAGCGACGCCAGCTTTCGGTGTCAGTCTTGCCGGTGACGGGTATGCCAGGTCATGGTTTGCTGAGAGGGCCGAACACCCGGTGCAATACGAAGCAGCAAGGCCAGCTCCGCGTGCACATCCGCTTGCGCGACCTCGGTCCACCAGACCTTTTGGCGCGGGTTCCAGCGATAGCCGAACCGCTTGAGTTCGTGCCGCGTCTCGTAGGGTGCGCGCTCGGCGAAGATGCGAACGGTCTGCTCCTGCGCGGTGCGCAGGGCCTCGGCCAACACAGTTTCTCTGGTCGGTAATTCGCTGTTGAGCAATGCCAGCAGCGCTTCGACGTCGGCGATTGCATCATGAGCGGTCGGTGCGAATAGGCCTTGCTGCATCAGCAGATGGCCGAGCTTCGCGCCGTCGAACCGGTGACGCAACCAGTTGACATCGCGGAACGAGCAGATCCACGGTAGCTGCTCAATGCCCGGTAGTAGTCGCCTGCAAAATCCAGAGTCGAAGCCGGCGTTGTGCGCGAGCACTGCATCAGCCTGACAGATGAACTCGGTCAGCGCAGGTTGCTTGATACGCTTGCCGCGAACGGCGAGATTGTCGATGCCGGTGAGCTTCGTGATCTTCGCAGGTATTTGTCGCCCGGGGTCCGCGAGACCTGTGCCGTGATCGACGACCTGCAGGATGCGTCCGTCTTGCGATACATCGGCTATCGCGACGGCGATCTGGATCACATTATCCCGCGAGGGATCAAGGCCATCAGTTTCGACATCGACGATTGCAAGCCGGATCGCCACGGCTTCGCTGGTAGCCTTCGGCCAGTCAACGATGTGCGGTATCCTGTGAAGAGTGCGCACAGTTGTGGCGCTGTCCGTGCGCCTTCGTTCGATCGGTTTTGTATTCATATTCAATCCTCATCGTGGTGATGGGGACAGCCGAAGGCATTTTCCTTCTCCTACTGTCCTCATGGGACAGCGGCCGATCAGCAGGTATTTGATTACTGGACGCCCAAGTTTTCCATATGTGGATACGGGCGTAGCCCAACACTGGGAGACACATTTGCTGCCTTTATAGCTTACGCATGAGGGTTAGCGTTTCGACAACTCCCCCATTGCGCCACCGAGGCGCGTGGGTCCTGCGAGGGTGAAAAGAGACGCAACGTTTCGTGTGCCCGCGCCAGCGCTAAGCCGCTCTTACATAACAACAACTTTGTAAATTAGTAATAATTACAGCGCTACGTTCTGCCCTCGAACTTCACTTGAGGGACACAAATTTTGACTGGCAAGTTCTACAAGCGACGCATGGTGGCAATGCTGATGAGCACTGCTTCTGTTGCATTGGCTGGCTGCGGCGGTGCCGGAGGATCGATATCTTCGACGCCCGGGCCTCTGGTCGCGACTCCAACGCCTAGTCCGAGCCCCACACCCACGCCATCGCCATCGCCATCGCCATCGCCATCGCCATCGCCATCGCCTACTCCGGCGCCCGCCCCCACTCCGACACCGTGTGAACCGAATTGCGATCCGGTTCCGCCGCCTGCCGGCTATGTGATCACCCCTCGCGACCAGCAGCCGCAGCGTTCGAAACAGGATGATGCGGAATATCGCCAGAACTACACCGGCGCCGAATATATCAACGCGCTTTACGCTCTGGACAATGGTTGGGACGGCAAAGGCGTTCTCGTTGGCATCCTCGACGATGGCATCGCTCCAGTTTCCGAGCTTGAAGGCCAGGTAGACCGCGAACTCAGCCGCGACTTCGGGTTCGACTACGAAGACGGCGTTCGCAGTGAACGCGCCGGTGGCTCCAACACCGGTGACAGCACCTCGACGCACGGCACGCCTATCGCCGGCATTATCGCTGGACGCAATGACGGCGTCGGTATTCAGGGCCTGGCCCCGGGGGCAACGCTTGTTTCGCTGCGCGTGGACGGCATCATCAACGGCGACCGCACCTATGGCCTCGATATGGATCAGGCCATTCGCTACGCTGCCGACAACGATATTCCGATCCTGAACATGTCACTCGGACGCCGCAACGCCGACCAGGGCAATCCGGCAAACCAGTCGGCTGTCCAGTATTACCACGATCAGGCCGGCGGCCTCATCGTAAACAGTGCTGGCAATGACATGCTGGAAGGTCCGGGCAACTGGATCGACGTAACCGATGCCAACATGGAAAGCTGGCTCTTTGTCGTCGCTCTTTCCGGCAACGGACGAAACTACGAAAAGGCTGGGTATTCGAACGGCTGCGGCGCTGCTATGGAACGCTGCGTTGCAGCCATCGGCAGCAACATCACAATCGACGCGAACGGTGACATCACTGGCTTTGGCGGAACAAGCTCGGCAGCACCGCAGGCCTCGGCGCTTGCCGCCATGATCTTGTCCAAGTGGCCGCAGCTGACCGGCGTCGATGCCGGCCACGTGATCATCAACACTGCTCGCGACATCGGCGAAGAAGGCGTGGACGAAGTTTTCGGCCATGGCCTCATCGACGCCGAAGCTGCACTCTCGCCGGTCGAACCGACCTTGTCGAACGGATATGTTGCAAGCTCGATCGACAACAGCGTGATGGTCGTGGGCGGCGCCTTCGGTGGCTATGGAACCTCCTCGATCGAGAACGCCTTCAATGACATCACCGTGCTTGATGCCTACGGCCGCGATTTCAATGGCGACATCTCGGGTCTCGTAATCCGTCCAGGCGAGGCCAATGCCAACTGGCTGCAGCGCCGGGTCCAGGCACAGTCGAACGCCGGATCCACCGGCTTCGTCAGCTCGAAGATGTCGGCTTCTCTGGGCTACACCGCCTTTGAAACCGAGCACCGCAACGCTGACGGCAACGCCATCCTGCAAAACCACTTCTCGAACGCAACCTTCGCGCTGCGCCTCGATGGGGACACCACGGTCACAGCGGGCTACAACACCACCGACAACGTCATGGACGATGTCATGGGCCTCGCGCCGACTTCGGACGCGATGTTTGCCTACTCGCCGCTCGCACAGACCAATGTCGGCGTCAGCCACAAGGCCGGTGATGGCCGTCTGGCCATTGCGGCCTACATCGGTCGCCAGGATGACACCGCCACCAACGGCCTGACGGTCCAGTGGCAGCAGGGGCTCTCCTCGCTGAAGCTGGGACTGGTCGATGAGACCGGCACCGTCTTCGGCACTCCGGTTGGTGCAGGCGCGATGCGCTTCGGCGACGGGTCGAGCACGGTGTTTGTCGAAGCCGCCAGCGGCTTCGATCTCGGCACTTGGCGATTCGACGGCTATGCAAGCCTGGGCGCAACGCGCCTGAAGCTGGCCGACGACATGCTGCTCACCGATGCCGACACGATCACGAGCGGACGGTTCGGCTTTACCGCCAGCCACGAAGCATTCGGTGGTCTCGTCAGCTTCGGGGTCGCACAGCGACTGGTTGCGCTTTCGGGTAATGCGACCTTCACCGTCGGCAATGGCTACGACCTCGGCAGCCGCGGCCTGACCTTTGAGGATCGCCAGGTCAACATGCGCGGCCAGATCGCTCCGCAGCTGACCTTCGGCTTCGAGAAGAGCGGCGAACGCTCGGCCTTCCGGTTCGGCGCGGCAAGCGATGTCGAAGGCCGCGACGTGCGCGCGGTCAGCAGCTGGCGAATGCAATTCTAGGATTAGGAGAGAAATCAATGCGTATTGTTATCGCCACGATGTGCCTATTTGCGCTCGCAACTCCGGCTGCGGCCCAAACTCTCGCCGAAGGTGTCTCGGTAGATCGCCACGATGGCGCAGCCTTCGATTTGGTGGGTCTGCGTCTAGGAATGACAGCGGACGAGGCACGAGCGGCACTGATGAAAAGCGGCTTTTCATTCAGCGAACGAGGTAGTTGGGGTCATCGCGGATACGACGGTCTGGTTCGGAGTGAAGCCAACCGTCTGCGCCAGCCGGTTCCCGAATTACCGCCGACCATCGGTCCAGAAGAGATCAGTGGCGAAGATGCGGCCGGCAACCGCATTATAGTTCGATTTACGGCCATGCGAGATGGTCCGATGGTGTCGGAGGTGGTGCTCCGATTTAATCGCAATACCGCTCAAATTGAGACCCTACGAGAGGACATCTTCGCGAGATACGGCGAGCCGTCGGCGGCGAATGCCTATGGAGACGACTACAGATGGTGCTTGCCCAGCCGCCCTTGCCCATGGCGACCGGATGCGTCCGGGCCTCATCTGAGCTATGATACAACGATGGGCCATTCACTCACCCTATCCGGCTGGCGATACATGGTCGCCGAGCGCGATTCCGAGATCGCAGCGATGTTTGCCGATCCTTCAAATGAGCGCCAGCGCGCATTGTTAGGGCGAAGTAATTGAGGTCGGCGCTGTTATCCGGGGCAGGTGCTGCAAGCGCTGTGCTCGCTCTTCCGGTGGCAGCATCGGCGCAAGACTATGTGCAACCTGGATTCTTCTACGAAGTGCCCGCTTCAGTCGAAGCGGGCGAAACCGATCCTTCGGTTCTGCCAACCCGAATTCGTCAGGCAGCCATAGACACTCGAAGCGGCTCAGAAGGAAGGATTGCGGGCGCGAGAATAGGCGATAGCGATTTCTACGTGGTTTTTCTTGAGACGACCTACGGGTGCGGCAGCGGCGGGTGTCGCGCTCAAATATGGGAATATAATGAAAGAGGGCTGAAGCAACACCCATCGCTTCCGGCTGGTCATTTACCGATCACGATGCTGCCACAAGAAAAAAACGGGAAGCCGAGTTTGGGGCTGACTGTATCGAACGAAGATGTCGCATTAGTGATACTTCCCATCACGTTCGGTGGAACAAGCTATACGGAATGGGATTGGACAAAGCTGTTACCCGCCGATTCGGGCCAGACATTAATAAATGCAAGGTCGCTAGAACCCTTTACTAATAAAAATAAATAGCGGAAGGCGCGAGTCTTCTTTGCCAGCGGAACTGAAAAACGACTCGATGACGATAAGAAACACGAACTTTGCGACGAAACGAGATTTCTTGTCGATGAACTGAGCCAAAACAGTTTGGCATCCCCCCGAAAGTGATTCCTATAAGCCCTGTTGCCTTATGAAAAAATCATAAGGTCCGACTTGTAGCCCGCAAGACCGGCTAAGAACGTGCATGGTAGGGCCCATGCTGGGATCTTACCATGACCAAGAAACTAGCGCCACCTTTTGCAGTGGCATGCGAAGAACTCGACAGCTACTTTCGCAAGACCCATCACATCATGACCACTAGGCAGCTGAAGGCTGCTTGCGGCGGATATGGAAGCAACGAAACCTATCTAGAGTATATCAGACGCTGGACGGCGGAACGTGTTGAAAGAACTGGCGTGCTCTCGACGGTTCTCTCACTGCACAAACAGATCGAGAGTTTCACGAAAACAACAGATTTGTTGCTCGGCACCCTCTCCGATCAGCTTCGGATGTGTCCGATAGAATCTTCTACCGAAGACGAAGAAGATACGAGCTTCCTCGAGAGCGCTGCCGACCTTGGGAATGGCCCTGTCTATTCTCCCACCGCGATGACGAGCGAGATTGCTGGTGCGCACGTTCCTGAGGAAGACTCCCCTGCAAGGGTCGCGCGACTTGCCGACAGTGCGGCGCAGGCCAGCGAAGCCCGTTTTCTCGATGATAACACAGTGGTCCCATCGGAAACGCAGGATCGAGTAGAGCCGGCAGATGGGGCCTCGCCGTCGGCTCGGCCGGCCCCGATAGCACCAGAGACTGAAAACACCTCCCTCTCTCGTGAAGAGATGGGCAGCCTCCAAGCTGCCCTGCCGCTCGGCACGAACCAGTCCGTAACGGACGAGAGGGAGACCGCGCATGACCGGAGTGCGAACTAATGTGCGCTCTCCGGTCATTATGCGGCGGCCATTCGG
>CEVF01058219.1_pt1 | contig 14593 bp, 6 predicted proteins | sample 356441 | NCBI WGS metagenome assembly CEVF01 (sample SAMEA2622765, study PRJEB7988) | marine metagenome | biome: marine biome (ENVO:00000447); feature: surface water layer (ENVO:00002042); material: "saline water (ENVO:00002010), including plankton (ENVO:xxxxxxxx)" | depth 5 m
TCTTTCAACCTGACGGGTTTGCCAGCTTCGCTGGGCAAACAAAAAAGAGGGCTAAAAAGCCCTCTTTCGATTTAAAGAAATCGCCGGATTAGATTGGCGAACCCGGTGGCAATGGCTTCACCTTAAAGTCCATCTGCCAGTCGCCGGTTTCAAGGTAATGATCCAGATAATGCTCCAGCGCCCGGTAACCCGGCACTTCATCTTCATCTTCCAGCCATTCCGTCAGCGTCATCAGTTCGGCGGTGATCGCCAGCTTCACTTCCGGTGACGTTGCATCATTTTGCAGTGAGCTTATCACGCTCTGGAGTGCCACCATTTGCAGGCGGGCCACCAGATTATCACTGGGTTCGGGCTGACGATAAAAATGCACAGAGAAAATCTTGCGGATCAAATCATCAACACCAGGAATACTGGTCTGGCGGCTGTGCTGATAGGCCAGGCGATTTAATCGCTCAGGGTGTAACAGCAGTTCCAGGCTGAATGCTGCTGCACTTTCGGCGGCAGAAATCGGATCGAACACCCGACCTAAGCGGCCATTAAACTGCTCACGGGTTTCTGCCTCTGCAAAGATCGGCGGCGTAATGAGGGATAACAAACGCTGAGGCATCTTAAGCACCTCGGCGCTCGATGCATCAATTAAACGCATCATCGCCTCAACCTGGGTTTCTGATGGCACCAGCTTAACCCCCATGGGTTTATCCAGATCGCCCTTGTTCTCATAGAAATAGTGCACACCACCCACCTGCTTGGCCACCGCTTCGAGCTGATAACGGTGTAACAGATATACCGGCACCAGCGCATTTTCCAGTGACGACAGGCTGTTGCCTGAGGCGATGGTGTTCAGGCCCATATTAGCCAGTGCAATATCACGCACTTTAAGCAAGTGATCGTATTCGGCCAGCGGGTTCGCCCCGTTGTCCCACATATGACCATCGGATGAGCCATGACGGGACGCTCTGGCATCGGCGTCTGACTTGTATTTCAGTCCGGCCTCGCGAGCTTCCACCACCATAGCCTGCAGCGCTTCGGCACTGTCTGTAGTCTCGGCAAAGTCCTGGTAACCGTAAGCAATAACATAGTTATCCCACTCTCCCATGCCAGTATCATAGGCATTGGCTAAAGAGAGTTGACTGCCTTTAATCTCGATTTTCGGATGCGGATAATCCATCACCGATTCACGGCCATTTTCGCTGGCGGCAAAGTTATGCGCGATACCCAACGTGTGGCCTACCTCGTGAGCAGATAACTGACGAATGCGTGCCAGCGCCATTTCTTTTTGCTCTTCGGTTGCCTCACTGTCACCGGTAAACGGGCTGGTTAACCCGAGTGCTATCAGGTAATCCTGACGAACGCGCAGTGAGCCAAGGGTAACGTGCCCTTTAATGATTTCACCGGTACGCGGATCCACCACAGACGAGCCATAAGACCACCCCCGGGTGGCTCTGTGTACCCAGTTGATCACGTTGTAACGCACGTCCATTGGGTCGGCACCTTCGGGCAATACTTTTACCTGAAACGCATTTTTATAGCCTGCTGCGGCAAACGCCTGATCCCACCAGCTTGCGCCATCCCGTAAGGCGCTCATTACCGGCTCCGGTATACCAGGGTCGAGGTAATAAACGATCGGTTCAACAGCTTCACTCACCGGAGCTGAGGGGTCTTTTTTGGCCAGCCGGTGACGGCGAATATAGGCCTGCTCCAGAGGTTCGGTAATGGGCGCAGAGTAATCCTGCCAGCTGTGTTTCCAGTAACCGGAAAACGGGTGGAATTCACGTGGCTCATAGCCATCGTCGGGTAAGGCAATAAATGAATGGTGCATGTGTACACTGACACTGTCAGCGTCCGGTATAACCTGACGTAAATACGCGCCGGTACCTTTGCCACCAAAAGTAACCAGTGCTTCCAGTTCTGTATTTAGAGGAAACGCTTTGGTTCGCGGCAGGTATACGCCACTGCGTTGCGGATCGGCTTTAAAACTGCCTTGTTGACGGCCTTTCAAACGTTCAGCGACGCCGTGAATATCGCTTAGCAACTGACTGGTATAGTCAATTAACACGCTGTCATCATCACTTGCTGCAATGGTGAAGCCGGCAATGACCGAATCGGCAAACGCCTCATCAATACTGGCCCGTTCAGCCGGGTTATCGGCACTCGCCCGGTACTCGGTGTTGAGTTGCTTGAGCAGCAGCTTATTACCGTAGCGTTCAAACTGCACCAAACGCGTGGCGCCCAGTTGGCCGCGATCCAGGCCAATATCATTGGAGCCTACACCATGGGGCAGACTGGACTGGAATAACAATGGCTCATCCAGCGCTTCAATTTGCAGATAAACCTTATCGTCTTCACTGCTGTAATAAACGGGGATAAACCCCGCTTGCTTTTGCATATTTTTGGTAAAGGATGCAATGGTCTCCGCCCATACAGGCGAAACAGCCATCAGCGCCAGGCTGGCTAGCAGAACATAAACGCGCAACGGGATTCCCTCCGGTGTTTTTTAATTGTAGTCACTTTTCACTTTACGCTACCCAAACCGGGCGCATAAATCCAGTCACGACTGACCAAACCGCCATTACCGCCGACCAATCACGCGTGACGATCGTTGATTTATCGCAAACAATAATATGCCGCTCTGCCAGTTGTGATCTGGCTTGATCTGTATCAAGGAGCATTTTGCCGCCTGTCGTTACTCTGCTTAGCGATAGGCTACACTTAGTATTGTTAACTGACACAGAGAAAGCATGGGTCTTAATTTTCAACAACATGATTTTACAGACGCTCAACGTGCACTGTTTGACCAACGGGTGCAGGCACAACTGTGCGAGGTCAGACATGAGCTCAATCGCGACTGCTACAACCGCGACGAAGTGAGTCTCGGAGCCGAGTTAGAATTTTATCTGGTTAATCGCCAGTTCAACCCGGCGCCCATCAATGAAGCCATCCTCGATAAAGCCCGTATCGAAGGTCTGCAGGAAGAGTTAAATCAATACAATCTGGAGTTCAATCTTGCGCCGGTTAACGCCGCCGGTACGCCCTTCTCGCAGCTTCAGCAACAGTTAGACAAAGCCAGTCGGGTGGTCGACCAAACTGCCAGCCTGTTCGATGGCCACGCGATGGCCATTGGCATACTGCCCACTCTGGCTGGTAGTCATTTAACCGAAGACTACCTGACCAACCGGCCCCGTTATAAGGCGCTCACCCAGGAGCTCAGCGAGCAGCGTGGCGCACCATTCGACATAGACATTCATGGCCAGGATGTGGTGCGTACGACCTGTGATGATGTCACGCTGGAAGGCGCTAACACCTCTTTTCAGTTACATCACCGCATCGCGCACAGCCGGTTTACCGATTGCTATAACGCCGCGCAGCTTATCTCACCGCTGGTGCTGGCTCTGGCCGGAAACTCGCCGTTCTTTATGGGCAAACGGCTGTGGCAGGAAACACGTATTGCGCTGTTCAAACAGGCAATCGATTATCGCGATACTAATGCCACCCAATGGCGTCAGCCAGCCCGCGTAAGTTATGGTCACGGCTGGTTACGCAACGGCATAACTGACTGCCTGACCGAGAGCGTCGCCCTCTACCCGTCAGTGTTGCCAGTAACTGCAGAACGACTAAACGGCGCCAGCAAACCTTTTGCCGAACTCAACTTACATCACGGTACAGTATGGAGCTGGAACCGCGCGGTGTTCGAACCAGGCGAAAACGGTCATGTACGCATTGAATACCGCAGTCTGCCAGCTGGCCCCACCAATCAGGATATGCTGGCCAATGCCGCCTTACAGATTGGCCTGGTTGAGGCATTGTCGGATCACATTGAAGAGTATCTGCAGCGCCTGCCTTTCCGCTATACCGAATACAATTTTTACCGCTGTGCCCAGTCCGGTCTGAATGCACAAGTCCTGTGGCCGCAAAAAAACCAGCATCAGTTAAAGGAATACAAGGTCACGGCAATTCTGTCTGATCTAATCGGGAAGGCAGACGATGGACTGGCGAAAATCGGCGTTAGTCGCGCAGAGCGGGATCATTACCTGGGTGTTATCGAGCATCGCCTGGCAGCACGACAAACCGGCGCCATGTGGCAGTTAAACACCTATAAAACCTTAATGAGCCAATATCCTGAATCAAAAGTACTGGGCGAACTCTGTCGCCGGTACTATCAACTGAGCCACAGTGGTGAACCTGTGGCCTACTGGGAGTAGCAATGGGAACCGCCAGATTAGCCACACCTGCTCTGCCCGGCTTTAAAATACTGCATGCGCCGGCTCCACAGCAGATCCCTGATTCCAGCGTGAGTTTTCTGCAGATGCTGGGCGGACCGGCGATCATATTTATACCCGGCAGAACCCGCCGAAAACGCGCAATCACAACCTTGCTACACGGTAATGAACCGTCTGGTTTTCAGGCCTTGCACCGCCTGTTAAAAGAAGGCTTTAAGCCCTATGCCGATACTACGTTTATTGTGGTGTCGGTAGATGCTGCCCTGCATGACCCCCTTTACACCCATCGGGCATTGCCGAATCACCGGGATATTAACCGTTGTTTCAAACCGCCTTATACCGATGCGCCGGGCATGCTGGCCAAACAGGTACTGGATTACCTGGTAGATTTAGCCCCCGAGGCCATTGTTGACGTGCATAATACCTCCGGCAGCGGCCCGGCATTCAGCGTTTCCACCCGGCTGGGCACCCAGTATACGGCACTGGCATCGCACTTTACCCGCTGGTTTATTCATACCGATATTGAGCTTGGCTCGCTGATGGAAGTGCCTTTTTGCTGCGCCATCGTTACCATCGAGTCCGGTGGTGCCATGGATGAGCTGGCCACCTTAAATGCCTACAACGGCTTACGTTCTTATCTGACAGCTGAGGATGTCTTTGCCCCGCGTCAGGATATTGAGTTGCTGGAACAGCCCAAACGTCTGGAGATTCACCGCCACGCCACGCTGGCTTATGCAGAACGGCCCGTATTTGGTGCCAATGTCACCATTCGCCAGGATATCGAACAACGTAACTTCGGCATTACCCGCCCCGGTGAGGTATTAGGCTGGCTCGATCATGCCCGGCTGGAACACTTCAGACTGGCTGGCCAGCAACCCCAGGAGTTTCTGAGCGACTATTTCTGTGCCGATAACAGCGAGCTCACCGTTACCCGGCCGCTGAAGTTTTTTATGGTGACCACACGCAGTGACATCGCCAAATCGGATTGTTTATTGTATTTCGTGGATATTAATAACCAACTTACCACTTCTAAACGACAGCAGCACCTCAGTGAGGTGCCACTCAGCGATTAGCGTCAATAGCCTCGGCAAGTAGTTGCGGCAAGCCTGTTTTGCGCTGCTGACGGCGGGCCACAACGTCCTGCAATATCGCCTGGGTAGTGACCAGCACTGCTCCGGTTTTAGCCCGGGTCAGGCCGGTATACACCAGTTCACGACTGTACAGGCCGGCAGCCTGACGTGAAGGCGCTTCCGGCACCAATAATAACAATCGGTCAAATTCAGAACCCTGGGATTTATGAATGGTCATCACATACACGGTTTCATGCTGAGGCAGGCGCATAATAGGTATCGCCCGGAACGAGCCGTCCTGACCGGCAAACCAGGCTTTAAGCACGCCGCGCTCATCTGGCCAGATTAAACCGATGTCACCATTGTAAAGACGCTGGCCGTGATGGTTCTCGGTGATCATGACTGGCCGGCCTTTATAAAAGCCACGGCTATCGCCAGGCGACGTTAAGCGTTCTATGCGCTGATTAAGCGCCAGCGCTCCCCAGTCTCCCTGCCTGAATGGCGTTAACCAGCGCCCGGCCTGTAAATGGTTCATAGCATCAGGCAGTGACCCGGCCTGGCTAATTGCGCCAAACCAGTTTATCGTCAGTTGCTCAAAGTGGTTATCCAACGCGCTAAAACTGCTGGTCGCCACACCTTCAACACTATGCATCTGGCCGGCCTCAAGCACACTTAACTCATTCCAGATGCCATCAATCTGGCCGTTATTCATAGCGCTCGCTACTTCAGCCAGCTGACCACTGAAGCGCTGGGCCCTGCGCAGGGCAAAGTGCATGGCCACCGGCAGGTTGTTGGTGCTGACAGATAATGGCGGTAGATGCGGACACAGGCGGGCAAACTGCCCGGCAGATGCTTCATCAACACTTTCCGTTAATTCAGCGCCCAGCGCGGCAATAATATCGCCCAGCACATTCCCTGCCTCGACCGATGGTAATTGTTTTGGGTCGCCCACCAGGATCACCCGCGTATGTGGTGCCAACGCCCGGAACAGGCGGGTCATCAAGGCAAGGTCAATCATTGAACTTTCATCCACAATGATCACATCCGCCGGCACCGGATTGTGCTGGTTAAAGCGGCTTTGAATTCCCCAGCGCGGCATGCCGAGCAAGCGGTGCAAGGTCATAGCGGGCTGTTGCATGGCACCGCTGTACGCGGCCAGCGTTGGATGACCGGAAAATTGCGCCAGTGCCGCATCCACCGATTCGGTGAGCCGCTGGGCGGCTTTGCCGGTCGGCGCTGTGAGCACCACGTTTAATGTGCCCTGCCAGGCAACCTGCAGCGCCATCAGTAAGCGGGCCACGGTATAAGTTTTACCGGTACCGGGGCCACCTGATATCATTGCAAAGGAGCGGTTAATGCAAAGTGCAGTAGCGACCTGTTGCCAGTCCTGCTGCTCGCTTTGCTGCACCGGGAACAAGCTTGGCCAGACTTGTAATAACGCCTCCGTCTGCTCGTTTGTTAACGGAGCAGGATTGCTGCGCTCAGCAATGCTGGCAACCAGTTGCTGCTCGAATTGCCAGTAACGGGCGGTGTACAAACGCCCGTTATACCAATGCAACCGACCAGCCATGCCCGGGTGTTTAACCAGTGCTTCGGCACGGAAAAGCAACTCATCCTGGTGAGCAAATATAAATCCGCTGTCGGGCTCATCGCTATGGGCAAAACAGTGTTCACCGGCCAGTTCGCTCACGATAAGGCAGCTATTGCCCATCCGCTGGGCCCGACTCAGCGCCAGCAATAAACAAAAGTCGGTCTCGTTGCTGCTTTCAACCAGCCCGGTAAGCTCACGGGCAAAGAAATAATCAATCGCTTCAATATCCGCCAGGCGCGCGGCACATAGGGAATAGCTGGCAAACATCACAGTGCCTCCTGCATAACTTTACCGGTTAGCGCCTGTTCCATCTCAGCAATCAAATCTGCCGATAAAGGATGGAAAAACACGCCGCTTCCAGGCGGAAAATCGCCAGACATGCCGCGCAGGTAAAAATAGGCTACACCACCAAAATGGATATCCGGTTCATAATCTTCGATGCGCTGCGCTAAAAAGCGGTGCAAGGCTACACTGTAAATCAGATATTGCAGGTCATAGTAATGCTGCTGGTTATTCTGATTCAGTTTATGTGGCTGATAGTCTTCAGGGCTGTCGCCCAGCATGGTGGATTTATAGTCAGCCACAAAATAGCGACCGTCGACGCAAAAAATCAAGTCGATAAAACCATGCATCATGCCCTCCAGTCTGACGCCATCGAGCACGGCAGGTAAGGCTTCACCACCCTGTGAATGGCGGTGTTGCTGTAAAATCCGCCCCACGGCGCGGCGATCAGCCTGGTGCAGAGGGAAATAAAACTCCGCTTCACGCAGTGTATCGGCCATCGCCAAATCGGCCAGTTTTACCGGCCCCGCCCCGGCTAATTCCAAGGGAGTGGTCAGCACTTCATCAAGCCAGCTAAACAGTGCGTCATGGTCTGCTTCATCAATGCCATAACGGCGGGCGACCGCCGCTCCGGTTTCCACCCAGTCCGGCGCGCTGAAGTCTGTCACCTCCAGAATGTCGTGTAACAAGTTACCGCTTTGGGCGCCTGCTTTAAGCTGAAAACGAAGCTCTTCACTTTTAGCGGTCACCGGCAACGTATTGTTGTCTGTCGCTACGGCTTCTGCCTCACGATGGCGAAAGGTGGTGTGCACCGCCTGCCGGGTGATTGCCGAGAACGAGTATAATCGCCAGTTATCCTCAAGTGCTCGTTCAAAGGTTGCGCACCTGAGCTTAACCGCATCAATTTGCGCCGCCGGCAGTGTCTCTTCCGCCACTTCACTTATCAATGCAGTATGACCGTCGCCTTCCTGTATCAGCGCTTCTATAGCACGACGCCAGTCATCAAAATCCGCGCGGCGCATAATTTGTCCTAACGCCGACTGATCGCTGAGTTTATCTTCCCCTACGCCCAGATAACAGCGGTGGGAAGCCCGGGTGATAGCCACATACAATAACCGCATGGATTCGGCTTCGCCCTCACGGCGCACCCGTGCCAACACATCCGGGGCCGCGCCAAGGGCCATTTGCTGACTGGCACTGTGAGGATCGTAATAGCGCAACACCTCTGACTGACTGTTACCAAATTTCACCGGATCACGGTACTCACTGGCAAAAGGCACAAACACAATAGGGTATTCAAGGCCCTTTGAGCCGTGCTGGGTAACAATCTGAATTAGCCTGGCATCACTTTCGAGACGTTGAATGTGTTCCTGGGCCTGCTCCGGTTGGCGCACCTGACGGTGTAACCAGTTGAGTAGATGGCCGGGCTGATTATAGGTTCTGGCGGTCTCCTCGAGCACCTCGGCCAGATGCTGATAATTGGTCAGGCTGCGCTCGGCCTCCTGTTGGTGCGGAAGATAGCTGTTTTGCAGCATCGCCAGCAGCAGCGCCATAACACCGCGCCGGGCCCAGATCTCCCGCCACTGGGCAATCTGTAGTAACAGTGCATCCCAGTCGCTGGCGTATTCGTCGGTGAGCAGCGTCTGGATCTGCTGGCGGTTGAGGCCCAGCAACGGGCTGGCGATAATGCCGTTGACCAGGCGCAAATCATGGGCATGCCAGATAGCATTCAACACCATTAGCGTATCGGCGGCTTCGGCACTGGCAAACAAGCTGTTACGGTTAGACAGATACACTGAGGGTAAGCCCACCGCCTTTAAAGCGTTCTGAACAATTGTGGCTTCTTTGCCGGTTTGTACCAGAATCGCGATGTCAGCAGGCTGTACATTACGCTCCCCGAGCTGGGCCTGAGCCAGCAAACGCACGATTTCCCGGGTGAGTAACTCAGCGAGGCGCTGGCGGGTAGCGCCTTTACTGTTACTGGCGTCTTCATCGGGCTCGTCGGCAATAAATGTCAGCGCACTTCGGTCCGTTGCAGCATCCTTAAGCGGCGTCTTAGCCGCTTTAGCGCCGCTGCTGGCATTAACCGGCTCATAAGTGATACCAAAATTAAACAGGTCACGGCGCGACTGACTCATGGCTGCGCCCCAGAACAACCGGTTATAGGCATCCACCACAGGCTTTACCGACCGCCAGTTGGTATCCATCACCCAGCGATATTCCGCCTGCTCTGCGGCCTGTAAATAGGTAAAGATATCACCGCCACGAAAACCATATATGGCCTGCTTGGGGTCGCCTATCATTAACAGGGTGGTCGACATCTGAGACTCGCCATCCTGCCCGGGATAAACGTTGGCCAGAATGTGATACTGATCGGCATCGGTATCCTGAAATTCATCCACCAGCGCCACCGGATAGCGCTGGCGCAGTTGCACACACAGCGGCGAATCCGGGGTATCTATTTGTGCGGCCAGCAAGCGAATGAGATCGTTAAAATCCACCGTACTTAAGCGCTGTTTTTGTTTGCTGACATAATCCCGCACAAACGCCACCGCCTCACAAACCACCGCATAGACCGGCGCTTTATCCAGCAGCGCCTGACGCGACTTAGCCAGTTTATCAACGGCTTTGGTTAAGTCTGTACGCAGGGTTTTAGCCGGTTCAACCAGGGCTTTCGCCTCGACAATGCCCTCGCGCTTGGCGCGATAGCGATTGCCATTGATAAACTTACCTAACTCTTCGGGGATATCCGTTAACGGGCCGTTTTGCAGCCAGTCGAGGATCACCTGCCATTCTCTGGCCCGCTCTTCATCGTTATTAATGACGGCGGCTAAAAACAACGATTCGTTATCCACCAATGCAGTATATAACGCTCTTGCCTGGGGCTGGTATTGCTCGGCCAGGTTATTCAGCGCCGCATCGAATTGTTTATTGATTTGTTGCTCTGAGGCTATGTGCGGCGCCTTAGCAAACTCCATTAACGGCAGAAAATCACGCAACAGCTGTTCAGGCGTATGCCAACCATGACTGGCCAGCTGCGCAAAGGCTTCCTCATCGCGGCTGACTTTACGGATAAAGTCTTCACAGCTCTGCAAATACATCGCCCGGGTATCAGTTGCCAGCGCTAACTCCAGCGGCGCGGCAGAGGTAAACGCCATATCGGATAACACGTTATTGCAGAAGCTATGGATGGTAAATACGGCCGCATCATCCAGTTCCAGCAGCGCCGCCTGCAGTAAGGCTAACGCCTCCTCGGCAACGATTCGTTGATAGAGTTCGTCGAGCACCGGGTCTGAATCGAACGGCTTATCAAGGGTGCGCGCCTGCCAGTATGCCAGGGCGTCCCGCAGCGTGGCAGCAATACGACCGCGAATCTCCTCGGTGGCCGCTTTGGTAAAGGTCATCACCAGAATTTGTTGCACGGTGAGGCGTTGCTCAAGCAGGCAACGTAAGTAAATCCGCGTAATATTAAAAGTTTTACCGGTACCGGCGGAGGCCTCAATCAGGTGGCGTCCGCGCAGGGGCAGATTAATGACATCCAGATGTTGTGCGGTCATTTTCTTCCCCTTTTAAAGTTGCCCAGAAAAGCGCAATAGAGATCGGCCAGTTGCTCAAGGGGCAGTTGCGAAGCAGGCGGAATATAGTTATAAAACCAGTTAAAGTATCCGTTACTCCCTAGCTTGCTGTAGGGGTTATTGCTGTCGGTGATATCATGCCAGCGTTTGGCAATTTCGTTACTCTCATGCCAGTCGTCACTGTCGGTGTTCATGCCGGCATACTTATAAAACGCTTCGGCCACCGCCAGATAAAGTAAACTAGGGCCTGCCTCTATTTGTTTCATCGCCTCAATAAACCTGAGCAACTGTGCAGTGGCCTCATCGGCCGTTAAAGGTTGATAAGATTCTGATTTCAGTGCCAGCGGCTGTTTTTTCCAGTCGATATAATGCAGGGTCAGCGGCAGCGAAATGCCCTGGCTATTGGCAATCAGCATGGTCAGCCAGGCTTTTAAGCTACGCCTTATCTGGTGCTGCCCGACATGATACGTCACCAGGGTCTCGTTGTGTTGATAACAGGTACCATACAATTGCCACTCGTTTAAGCTCACCCGACATGCCAGCAGGTGCTCGTCACCGCCGGGCAAGGCCTGATTAAGCAATGTTGCGGCCTCCTGCCAGCTGGCCAGTTCAGCGCGGGTGATGGGGGTATCCGGCAGTTCGCCGCTTAACAAAAACTCTGCTGTGAGCTGGTCGGCACTGGTATTTGCCGGGTTGTTAACCAGTTCATCCACATACTGATAACGACTGAGTTTATTGGTTTCAAAGGGCTCACTGTCTTCTAACAGGCGATTATCGAGTTCCAGTCTGAGACCCAGTTGCCGTGCCAGCCAGGCCAGAGGATCATCAAAACAGCGTGCCATGTCGGTAGCGCTGAGCTGGCGGGTCTGATGGCTGCTTGCCGATACCTCAATAACACTGTCAGTTTGCTCATTTTGCAGCCCGGCAATGGACTGTGCCAACCGGTACCAGCCCTGACTGTATGCCGGCCGAGGGCTGTTAAACACCGCTGGGCTAAACGGGTGCAACGGCAGTTGTCGCACCGCCTCTGGTTGCCAGCCGTAAGCCTGGCCGAGGAAGTCCATTAACTCCTGTAGCACCAGACTGGGCTGACGCTCAGCATTATTTAAAGCACTGCGCCCCTGAAAACTCAGATAAAGGGCCTGACGGGCTGATATTAGTGCTTCCAGAAACAGATAGCGGTCTTCTTGACGGCGGGACCGATCGCCGAGGCGCCCCGGGTGACGAGCCATCATATTGATGCTACCCGGCGGGTTACTGCGCGGAAACTCCCCGTCATTGAGGCCCAGAATGCCAATCACGCTAAAGGGAATGCTCCGCATAGGCAGCATAGAGCAGAAGGTGACCTGGCCGGTCATAAAATGGTTACCGGCATCCGGTGTGGCAAAACGCTTGGTCAGCACATCGCGCACTTCGGCCAGGCTTAGCTCCCCGGTAAAACCGGCTTGCTGGCATTGTAATGCTAAGTCGGCAATGGTTTTGCCAATGCTCTCCCAACTGTCGATATCGTCATTTCCCGGGATAAAACAGTCTTCCCGCAGGGTATTTAAATACACCTGCCAGTCATCGGCAGTTCGCGGGCGGGCAAGCTCCCGATTATGGGTTTGCAGTTGTTCTACAACCAGCATCAGCCTGCCCAGCTCAACACTTTCCTGCCCTTCTACGTCTGGCACCGTTACACAGTTATCCAGCAATAGCGTGGCATCTTCGCTAATCATTCCCAGCAACAAGCGTTGTAAGCCCCAGTGCCAGCTGTACATATCACTGTCGACGGCAGATTCCGTTACCTGTGCTTTATGACTGCCATCCAGTCCCCAGTGGATATTCGCCCGCTCCAGCCAGTACTCGATCACCGTGAGACTTTCTTCAGTGAGACTGAATTTACGTTGTAACGGTTCCAGACTCAGGTATTCAACAATTTGCGTGACACTGAAACGGCTGTCGGGTAAGGATAATAGCGACAAAAATGCCGCCACCAGCGGATCGGCATCCAGTGGCGAACGGTCAGCAATGGTACAGGGCAGTCGCGGCGAGGCATCATCGTCACTGTTTAGCGTACCGACTCTGGCAAACACCGCTTCAATAGCCGGGGCGTATTCTTCGATAGCCGGGCACATGACCAGAATATCCCGCGGTTGCAGCGCCGGATCCTCAGTTAATTTTTGCAGTAAATAATCGTGCAGAGACTGCACTTCTCGCAGCGTACTGTGAGCAGAATTAATCAGGATGCTGTCATCACCGGGAGTCCAGCGAAAGTCGGTGCTGCCATTGCTCGCTTCAAGAATATCATGTTGTACCTGATTCAGCATCGACGTCTGCGCTGACTGCTCTTCCGGCGCCGGCATATCGAAGGCGCTGATCTCATAGCTTTGCAGTTCGGTAAGCTGGTTAAACAGGTCGCGCCCCTGTCGTCCCAGATTCGCCAACAGCGGGTTTTCCTGCGCCTGTTCGAGCCAGGCCGTAATCCCCTGTTCACGAAGCATGCGGGCTTGCTCACCGCGGCTGGCGAGATTGCCCCAGTAATTCACACAGGGGTTTAAGTGAAACAGGTGGACATCCACCCATTGCGCCAGCGCATCCAAAAACGCCACGAACTGCGGCGCCATGGTATTAATGGCAAACAAAATAATCCGTTTCGGTAAGGCTTTAATCACCGCCTCGGACGGCTGTTGCAGGGCGGTGACCATTTGCTCGTGCAGACGCGCCGGATGCGCAGGCGTATCGCTCACCAGCAGTCGCCAGATATGCGCCTGCCAGACTTCATCAGCATCGTCTGCCACGACCTGCTGATGTTGCTCCCAGGCCAGCAGCCAGTCAGGCCGGTATAACAGGTATTGCTCGAGTAAATCGGCCAGCGCCACGGCTAATTGCAGGGTTTGTAAATGGCCGCTGCCGTTGGCCTGACTTTTATCCAGAAACCGTAACACCCGCGACATCGCCGGGTGAGTCAGTTGTTCAGGCTGGATCAGCAAGTCATAAATCCGCCAACGCAAAGTTTCCCGGCGGAACGGTGATTCCCTCGGAACCGCGTCGGGGCCAAGTACTGCTCTGGCGGTATCCCACATAAAGCGGACCGGTAGCGGGTAGTCAATATTCATGGCGATACCACGACTGGCGGCAAGTTCCATACTCAGCCAGTGTTGCATACCGGGGCTTTCTACCAGGATCACATCCGGACTCAGACCTGCTGCGGGTTGACGGTCGAGTAAAGTGGCCAGCAAAAAGCTTAAATGTTCGAGTTTATTTGACGGATAAAGAGTGAGCAAAGCGTCGGTGTTCCTGTTACCGAATGAACACCTAGTATGCACCTTAAGGATGAATTTAGAAATATGCAGGAAAATTAACTGGCCAAAATATGCGCAGTGGGCTATATTTACGCACATCAGAATATTGACATAAAAAAACCCATACAGACCTCAGGACACGAAAAATCTGTATGGGGAAGGTTACGGGCCATATTCTGACAACTTTGAGCCGGCGTTGCCTGGCACCGGCCAAAGTTAGCGCCAGAATCCAGCGCAGTTAACAACCTTGGCATTGCAGAATAAATGCCAACATTTAAAACATTAAAAATCATACACTTACAAAAATCGCGTAAATCGTATAAATTCTAATGTTTCCTCATATTGGTGCACGCGCTCATTAAAAGTGCAACTGCATTGCACCTCTGCTTGCCAAATTAATGATTTTGCCTACACCAGCGTTCATCCCGCTATTCCACCGTGGTAGACTAGCCGCCTATGAATCAGGACTGCAAGCCATGCCTCCCGCTGCGCATTGCCGCTCCGTCAGCAAACCCAAAATTAGGTAATTTATGCTTACTCAACAACAATTAAACACCATGTTGTCGCTGCAGAA
>CEVF01083319.1_pt1 | contig 14575 bp, 4 predicted proteins | sample 356441 | NCBI WGS metagenome assembly CEVF01 (sample SAMEA2622765, study PRJEB7988) | marine metagenome | biome: marine biome (ENVO:00000447); feature: surface water layer (ENVO:00002042); material: "saline water (ENVO:00002010), including plankton (ENVO:xxxxxxxx)" | depth 5 m
CCAACGTGATCCGATGCCGGACGACATGGAAGTGCAGCTCGACGAAATTGTGACGTACCTCGAGGCCAACGGCATTACATCCATCTGCGATGACGGAATCGAGGCGGACGACCGCATCGGGCAGTTGGCCAAGCGCGCCGAGGAGGATGGATACGATGTGGCGATCGCCAGTTCGGATAAGGACTTTTTCCAGTTGATAAACGATCGGGTGAAAATGTTGAACCCGGCCGACAAGTCGGGTGAACCGATGGACGCGGATGCGGTCGAGGCCAAGACCGGTGTACGACCGCACCAGATCGTTGACTGGCTGAGCCTCGTGGGCGATGCTGCCGATAATATCCCGGGCGTGCCCGGCATCGGCGTGAAAACAGCGGCCTCGTTGCTCAACGAGTTTGGCAGTGTGGATGGAATTTACGAGCGCTTGGCCGAGGTGAAGCGCGAAAAACAGCGGGAGGCACTGGCGGCATCGAAGAAGGACGTTCGCCGGAATCAAGAGCTTGTGGCGCTGAAACTGGATTTACCCGGAGAACCGCAACTGGATTCGTTGAGAAAAGGTTTCGAGGACTCCGCCCAATTAAGGAAACTCTATAATAAGTGGGGTTTCGAGAAAATGAATAAAAGTCTTAAGAGACATCAAGACCAGGTTTACCTGGAACAAAATTTACTATAAGAAAGTGAATATTTATAAAAATATTAAATATTATACAATTTGCGTATTGTTGCACTCGGTATTCTTGAGCCCTGGTGTTGCGGATATTAGAATTAAAAAAACAGGAACTGAGTTTGATTTAATTGAAAAGCAAATAGGTGATCAGTTAGAAATTGATTTATCAATCAAATTTGGCAGTGGTATAGTTGTTTGGCATGATAATTCCACAGATTCAGATGGATTAGGAATATCGGGACAAAGGATTGACGTTTTAGGAAATTCATTAGGTTCAACTTTTAAAGTGAACACTACAATTATTGGTAATCAAGAAAAGCCGAAAGTTGACATAAATTTAAATAATTCAATCTATTATATTTGGGAAGGTGGTGAATCAGGATTTAGGAGAGTACAATATAGAATCTCAAATGCTAAGGGTCAGTTTATTTCCAATGATAAATATATAAATAATGAAATATCTGGTGAACAAACAGATCCTAATGTAGCAGCCCTATCGAATGGCGACGCAGCAATTGTTTGGACAGATTACAATATAGATGGTGATCATAAAGATATTTGTGCTATCATCTTAAATGAATATGGGGAAAAAGTTACGGACGTAATTAATCTCAATGATTTTAAGATCGGAAATCAGTATAACCCACAAATTCAATCATATGGTAATGGTAAGTTTATAGTAGTATGGTCTTCAGATCAGCAGCAAACTTCAAAATCGATAGATGTTATAGCTAGAATTTTTTCAAATAAAGGAAATGCGTTAAGTGATGAAATTATAATAAATAAACTTGGGATTTGTGCAAATCCCGAGATTTCAGTCAATGAAGAGTCAATTTTTGTGGCTTGGGAACAACTTGATATACTAGACAAAAAGAATAAATGGGATATCGGGTTTAAAGTTTTTGATAAGGAATTTAATCCATTATCAGATTCCGCCTTAATTAATCTTAAAATGAAGGGAGATCAATATAGTCCCAAGATCCAAGCAAATTCTCAAGGAGCTATGGTAGTATGGAATAGTCTTGGCCAGGATAATTCTAGAGAGGCAGTGGTTAGTAGATTTGTTTATAATAATGGCATCTTAGGTGAAAGTGAAATAATTGTTAATTCAAAGTCGGCCCATTCACAGTTAAATCCTGTTTTATCAACAACTAGAGATAACGGTTTTATAGTTTCATGGTCTACGCCGAATATTGGAAGTAATGGTTTTGACATTGCAGCTCAAAGTTTCGTTATTGATGATGGGAATTATCAAGATTTAAAGCCAATGGAGCAATTGCATGTAAATCCTGTAAGCGAAACTGAAATAATAACTTCATGGCCAAAGGTTAGTCATTCAAAAGTTAAGCATTATGAAATATTTTTTGAGGCCAACCCGGTTCCAAAGATATTTACGGACAATCTTGTAATTTGGCCAAATTTAAAACCGGGAACAGAATATGCATTTAGAATAAGGTATGAAACTGTTGATGGTAAAAAATCGATTTTATCTGAGTTCTTTTCTAATAAGACATGGGGTCGTGATTTTAATAAGGACGGCTTGCCTGATGACTGGCAAAAAGTGAATTTTGGAGATAGTAAAATTCTGTGGCCAGATATCAGTGAAGATTCCGATGGTGATGGGGCAACAAACGAGGATGAATTTCTGGCGTCAACAAATCCAAATGATCCAAATAGCGTTCTATCAATAAGTTATAAAGTGCTAGAGAGGGGCGCGAGAATAGAGTGGAATGCTAAGGTAGGCGCTATATATCAATTGCAAACAAAGAATAATTTACAAGATAATTGGAAAGATACTGGTCCAGTAATATTTGCTGGTGACAAAGTTGTTGGTATCACAATAGAGCTAAATGAAAATAAGAGTTTCTTTAGAGTTGTTAAAAAATATTAGATAAATGATTAATTTAATCAGAATAGCAGCTTTAGCGATTTGCCTATCACTTTTCATATGTAAAGATGCTTCAGCCTTTACGCTGTCCAGTGGAACTAATAAGTTATTAGCTAATAATATTGGAGAGGAATATAGATGGAATTCTCCAGTAATCACTTATACGTATGATGAATCTTTTCTCAATTATTTTGGATCTAATGGTGTTGTAGCTGTGGAGAAAGCTATTCAATTGCTGAATGCTATACCACCTGCGTCTAATATTAAGACTAACTTTCCGCCACAAAATTTGAGGGAATCGAATATGTGGAATTACCCTACTAGGCCGGATAGATTTCATGCAAGAGCATACAATGACAGAATACTAGATATTAAGTCATATGCATTAGCAGAATTGTTTGGGTTTATGGGTTTGGCTTCCCCTGAAGACACAGCATTTCAATTAGAATTTGGTTCTGTAGTTTTAAGAAATATTGATCCAATAAGTTATGCGCCTAGTAAGTATGTTAATGGATCTTTATTATCATGGGCTGTTTTGGGTGGGACCAATGCTCAACCCTTTTCTATAGATATATCTAAACCCGTCAACACGCTAGCGGGTGTTTCTTTACATAGGGCTAATAGGTTAAATCAGGGAAAATATATTGTTGCTCCAACTAGAGATGATATAGGAGGTTATAGATATTTATACAGGAAAGACAATTTTAATATAGAAAATTTACCGCCTAATACTTATCAGGTTATTACAAATCAACCTAATTTAACAAATCCTGCAATATATAGTATTGATCTGCGATGGTTTTCAAAAGAATCTAAAACGAATAGTCCCCAGGCATTTCAACAATTTGTTTTAACTAATCAATGGTGGGGAAGTGTTTATACAAATTTAACAATACCTCCATTGTTGATTCTTAAAACAAATATCAACTGGAAAATGGCTTGGGTGACAAATGTTACACCATATTTAACAAATTTTCCATGGACTCCTGTTGGTCAACCTCCAACATTAGTATATTTAACTAATAAATTTAGAACATTTAAGCCCTCTTACGATTATATATTCGGAAATGTCATTACAAACATTCATGCAAATGTTGGAGATGCTCAGGTTCTGAAAAGATCATGGGAAGTTGTTCCAAAGGCTCCACTATGGAGTGTGGTTGGGTCGGTTCCAACAACGACAAATTACACTACTTCTCTTGTTAGCGATAAATATCCTCATGGTGAAATTATTATTCTTCCGACTGGAAACAGCTCTCAAAATGCAGGTATTGGGGGAGGTGGGGGTGGGCTAATTGGTCAAAATGATGCTGTTGGATATCATTTTACAGAAATGAACTTTGAGCAAATAAATATTCTAACAAATTTAATATCTGGTTCTAATAATTTGGCCAATCCAAATACAGTGGGTGGGCAGGGGTTAGGGGCTGGTGGGGCTGTTTTAACAAATTTTGTAGGAACTATGGAAGATGAGGTATGGGCTAGTACGAACCATTCTTATTTGGCGTATCCAATAGTATTACAAACAAACTCCTTATTACTTGGTGGTGTAGACGAGATAAATTTTATAAGAATGCAAGGTGATTCATTAGTTACTACCAACTACAATAATCATAGATTTATTCAAGATTATAATTATCCAAATTTAGAATCCCAAACATTTACATATCTAATTCCAAATTCCGTGCAAAGTCTAACAAATGCTGCATTGCCATCATTTTCATATAATTTGGATTATGTTGAGAATGGTAAGAAATTAACGGGCACATTTATTAAATTTTTTAATCAGCCAGATTTAACTTTTTCAGCTTTGAATGCGCCATCGACCGTTACTTCCACTAATATTGTAAGCGCAAGTGTAGTAAATAATAATTCAATTAATGGAGTACAAACTGCTGGATTAAATGGGCCTGGTGTTATTCAGTCATCAGGAAATATGAATTTTAGTTTCAATAAAATTGGAATTCATTGGCAACTAGATCCGAGTTTTTACTTAAATGAAGAGAATCAGTCACCGGGTTGGGTATGGGGGCATTTCGATGGAAATATGAGTGAGCCAATAATATTTCCTAATTCATTATCTTTAAAAAATTTAGAACGAGAGATTTACAGAGAAAATGATAAAGAAGAATAAATTATATTCATTTCTTGCATTTATTTTTTCCGCCTGCATATATGTAGTTGGTCAAGTAGAAATGACTGGGCAATCCGAATGGATTAATAGATCCAATTTGGATAAGGCGCCTTTTGTTGATGCTGAAGTTGTTGAAAATTATGGTGATATAAAGATAGAAACACCAAGTAATACGTATTATTACTTTTTAAACGCGAAATATTTTACGAACAGTGGTTCGCTTCATCTTCATGGGGATTTTGATTATAGGTTATTCAAAACTCAAGAGTCATCAAATATTAAGGCAGATTTATCACCTGAAAATGCTGAAGTGTTTTATAATAAATCTAGTGGTGTTTTTGATAGAAAAACAGATTCATTAACGAGTGGAATTATCAATATAGGTGCTAACAAGATTGTAAACAGAGGTTTAATTACTACTGACAATGCAGGAATTATTAAGATTAGTGGAAAGTTAGTGGATCTCAAGAGAGGCGGTATTGAAATTAAAACTGGTAGGGATTTTGATCATCCAGATGGCTTGGATGAAAATGGCACTCCATTATCATGGGGTATAAATAATAATTCAGTTTTTGGTTCGCAAGGTGCATATCAGGACAGGAGAGTATTATTGGGTGGAGATAATGCGGGAGGTTTGGTTACCCAAGATTGGGGAATAAGAGAAACACATTGGGCTATAGAAACTGCGGCTGTGCCCTATTTTTCACCTGTATCTATATTTGGTGTTGGTGCTAATGAGTTGACTTTTTCGACCGATTATAATTTGAATTTTACTGAAATTACAAGTCCGTATCAATTATTTACTATATGGGAAGGTGCGCCAAATTGGCATAAAGCTAATCGTAAAGAAGCACCTTATGGCGAATATATTTTATGGAATGGTCCACTTTTTGCCGATAAATTTTCGGGCAAAATGGATGAAAGTTACGTGGTCTTAGGTGACAGTGATTACCATCATACCATTCAAGGTGTTCTGTTGCGGCAGACCGGATCTGAAAATATTCAGATGGATGTGAAATTGAACCCTAGAACATGGAATTTAAATGGTGATTTGAATCCTGAAAGATTTTATTCTGGACTAGCTGTTGAAATAAAAACTAAAAATGGATTAACAAATGTAATAAATGGTAAATTAGATCATCGATCTATGTATGTGATAGATGAGTTGCCAAATGTTGAGGCAAGTCAAAACAGACTTTTAACTAATTCTTTGGTTGTAGCAAGTAAGCCCACTTTGGCACCAGAATCCTTCGTCTTAACTAGATATACACCACTTGAATTCACGGGAGGAGAAAGTATGTCTCAAGACTTAAGACCATTTCGATTTCAATTTGGTGAAAATAATAGTTCTACTGCAAATTCATCTTTGCTCGGTTTCAGAATTACAAATGTAGTGTCTAGAGCAGAGCTAAGTGAAATGCCTGTTCCAGAAATTGGAGGTGTGAATAAAATGCTCCAAGCAGGATCAATACATATTAGTGCAGATGAATTAGATTTAAGTATGGCTAGAATAAGGGCGGAAGGTGGAATTTCAGTTAAAACTAAAAATTTAATTAGTTCAGAAGGAGCTGTTTTGGATACTCAGAACTTAAGTTTGCATATTGGGAGTGAATCACAATTTTTGGTAATAACGAATATGGTTCCAGAAAAAGTAGAAAGATTTACTGGAGGAATTAAAACTTATAGCACATGGTGGGCTAATCAGTATAAAACAAGAGGTTTGGGAGATGATCCATCAAATGAAACGACTGTGAATGCTCATTATCATTTATTAGTTGTAGATGCATTTATGCAAACCGAACTACCGGTTAGGGTTAGTGATATGATATTACGTAGTAATACTATAGAGCTATATGATAAAATGTGGGTGGCAGATGAATTAAAAATTTACGCTGAAAATCTATCAATCAACAATAATCTCACTCTTGGGAGAAAAGAATTTCATGGAAGCGAAGAATATTCGACTGAATTCGGGCAGTATTCTTGGGATTATAATGTTGCACCTAATTTAAAGTACTTTACGAACAATGCTATGTTGACTGTACCGCAACATGCAAATTTTGTTAACGTTGAGAATAACAGTTATGTTTCATGGGTAAATAACGGCAATATTGCTGCTCAGGATATATATGTAAAATCAAAAAATATATCTAATTATGGTCTACTTAATTCACAAGGTAGCGTGGTTTTAAATGCTGATTCAATAGTTTTACAGGATGGGTTGATAGAAACTGAACAATCGTTAGTAATAAATTCTAGTAATCTTAAATTTTCTTCACAAACAAATATAATTAAAGGCAATATAATATTTAATATTAGTAATATTGTAACTGACGGCAATATTGAAAGTGGTAATTATATTGAAACTCATGGTGGTATAGAACTCAGAACTAAGCCTAAATTTGGGGATATGCTTGGGACAGAAATTGTTTTACAAACATCTGATTATACAACTCAGCATATAATTTGGAACGCAGATGATAAGGGTTTAAATACCTCTGGGTATGAAAACAATGCAGCTATTGGCAGATTGACACTAGTTAATGCTCGAAATAGTAAGTTTAAATTTAGTAGTGCTGATACAACAGGCAGCAAAGCAATATATATTGATTATATAGATTTTGGAGTTAATGAAGAAAAATTAATGTTTGAAGACAGGATCGAAACGGTTGATATAGCTGATAATATTACGGTTTATTTCAGTGCATCTAATTTACCAGCGGAATTGCTAGATGGAATGTACGGCGGTCGATTGAAGTGGATTAATTTTCCTGGGAATTTTAGTTCTATGCCTGTTTATATGAATAAATTGAATAAAACTTACTTTGTCAATAAAGTGTTCAGGCAAAGTTTATATATCGATACCGACAATGATGGAACTGCAAATGGATTTGATTTAACTCCTTTTGGTGATGGGGTGCCATCTGTAGTATCTACAAAGAGATTAGGTAATAAGAAAATTGAAATTCAGTGGCTGGCTTTTCCCAATAGTATTTATAGAGTTGAATACAAAGACGAGATAACGGAAGACTGGCGACTATTAAATGAGTTTGTTTACGAAGGGATAAGTGTTGGTAATGCAGTTTTTATTGACAGTTACTCTAAAAAATCTGAATCAGGATTTTACAGGTTAAAATATATTGAGTAATTTTAGCAATTACCCAGTTTTAAATAATGAAAAATATTTTAAAATTAATTTTATCAGTAATCGCATTTAGTTTGTTTAATGATAGCCTAATTGCGGCTGAGGTTACGAAAGTTGACAATTCGGGGTTTATAAAATTAAACGGTGAAGATGTTCATCCTACTCATATTCTTGCTAAAATTAAATCAGGTATAGATAAAGAATTAGTTATCAAAAGCCTTAATGCTAAGAATTATCTTATCAAAAGAAAATATAGACTAGTGGATGGATTGCTCCTAATAGATACATCAATTATAAATAAAAAACAAGCAGTTTTTGGAGGTGTTCTGAAAAGGTGCATTAATGAGCTTAAATCAAGTGGATGGTTTGTTTATGTGGAACCTGATAAAAAAGTTACATTATATAAGCAGGCTGAGGATGAAGCTTATGTCGATGGTAGGCTTTGGGGTTTATTAAATACGGGGCAAAATGGAGGGACTGAGGATGCAGATATAGATGCAGATATTGCTTGGGATAGCACTACTGGAAATAGGCAAATCATCGTATCGGTTATTGATACAGGAGTGCGTTATACGCATAATGATTTAAAAAATCAAATGTGGGTCAATGAAGATGAGATACCTTCTAATGGTATAGACGATGATAATGATGGATGGGTTGACAATGTTTACGGAATTGATCCTAGTGATAATGACGGTGACCCTAATGATTTTCAAGGACATGGTACACATTGTGCAGGCACAATTGGGGCAGAGGCAAATAATGGTTTCCCTCATGTAGGTGTTGCTTGGGATGTAAGACTAATGGCAGTTCGTAATATGGGAGGTTCTACTGGTATAACTTCGGCATCAATAACTGGCATAGAATTTTCAGTTGAAAATGGGGCAACGGTAGCAAATTGTAGTTGGGGAGGAACAGGAACCAATGCACCTTTATATGACGCTTTCCAAGCAGGAGGTGAAAAGGGTATGTTATTCTCATGTGCTTCAGGAAACATGGGTATGGATAATGATTCTATACCAGATTGGCCAAGTGGTTTTGATTTAGAATGTGTCATAGCAGTTGCTGCATCAGACAAGAATGATATGCCAGCAGTATTTACAAATTATGGAAAAACTACTGTTGATTTAGCAGCGCCAGGTGTAGATATTTACTCATCTGTTTCAACAGATGATGATGCATATTCGTTTTACGATGGAACAAGCATGGCTGGTCCGCACGTCGCAGGGGTTATCGCATTAATGCAAGGTTTAGAACCCAATTGGTCTGTATTGCAGATAAGGGAGAGATTGTTGGAATCTGTTGATGTTCTAGATTCGATGGAAGGTTTGGTTGCAACTAGTGGAAGGGTAAATGCTGCAGCTGCTGTTGAAGGCTTGGGATCCGGCAGTGGTGGTATACCTGATGGAAATATGGAGATATCGGTAAAACCAAGTTCTGGGAATGTACTACTTGCTGGCAGTAATGCTGAAATGTTTGTGACTGTCATTGATGGTGAGCCTGTTGATGATGCTGTAGTTATCGGCATAATGGATGATGGGGCTGAATTATATTTCAATAATGATGGGGATTTTCCGGATGTAAAAGAAAGTGATAATATTTATTCTTATTATCTCCCGTTACCTGAAGAGCCTCGGAAATTGAAACTCACTTTAATAGTCACTGCACCAGGCAAACAAGAATACGTAAAAGTCTTGAAATACGATATTGTCCCAATACCAGAAAATGACAATTTTAACAATGCCTATAAGTTATCTCCTGAAGGGGAGGTAGTTGAGGCATTCAATACATTTGCTACTATTGAAAAAGGGGAGAAAAATCATGCTAAAGCAATAAATTCCGTTGCATCACTATGGTGGAATTGGTCACCGGCATCGGATGGATTGATGCATGTAGATGTATCTGGTAGCGAAATAGACGCAGCATTAGCGGTTTATTATGGGCCTTCGGTAGATAATCTAATTGAAATTTCGAATAATTCGCCAATAAAAGGGAAAAGAGAAAATTTTATTCAATTTCAAGGGTTTAAAGGAAAAACATACAGAATTGTAGTAGCTGGTGTTACAGAAAATGACTTGAGTTATATAAGGCTCAGGACAGAGGTTAACGGTCAACCTGATATTAATGCTCCATATGTTAAAATAACTAGTCCACCAAACGGGTTTCTTACAGAGGAAAGAAGGGTGTTGATTGAAGGACTAGCTGTAGATCCATCACCTAATTCATCAGGTATTTCAGAGGTAACAGTAAATTTAAACAATTCGAGCGCGATAACTGCAGTAGGTAGTGATTCTTGGAGTATTCCATTATTATTAATAGAGGGTATTAATAAGATAATTGTTCAAGCACGAGATTATTCAAATAATTTGTCAAAGAAACATATTATCGAAATTGATTATAAGGCACCAGATGTACCTAATGATCATTTTGCTAACGCAATTCAAATGAATAAAGATGTCATTGTGGCAGATGGCAAATCAACACAATATACTTTATCACAGCCGATATCAGATAAAAACGATATAATTGTTTCAATAGATGGGCTGGGTATTGATAGTGATAAATTTAGAGTACAAGAATTTAATGACCGGATTATAATATTTGATGATCTGCCGCCGGCTAACTCCACAATTGAAGTATTTCATCCCAAATGGACATCAAATGCAATTAACACCGAAGATGCGACAGTTGAAATAGGAGAACCTCTGCACGCAGGCAATGAAGGTGGAGGCTCGGTATGGTGGGAATTCACGGCTCCCTATGATGGAAATCTTACTGTATCCACAATTAATACAAAGATTGATACTGTTCTTGGCGCGTATACAGGTTCAAGGGTGAATAATTTACGCTTAGTTACTTCAAATGATGACGACTCTGCTTTACTGGATCTAGAAGATAATCCCGGATTTAGCAAAATTTCGCAGTCCTTGTTAAAAGGTATGAAAATAATGATTGCTGCTGATGGATTTGCAAATGTCAGAGGCGAACTCAGTATCAAAACATCTTTTAATAAAACTCAAGTTTATAAACTGGAAGTAGTTAATGGTATAGGAGGGGAAATTACAAAACCATGGCTTCCATTCGGAAATGTTAATAGTGGTCTATTTGGTTTATATTCGGAAAATGAGAATATCGAATTATTAGCTAAACCTTCTGAAGGGAATATATTTTATGGTTGGAGTAGTTTTGTTAATTCATTGGAAAACCCATTAAGTTTAACAATAACTGGAAATTTAAGGATAGTTAGTTCATATGGTCCTGAACTAATTTCAGACGATTTTGAGAGTGGTGGTAATAATTTGCCTTGGGAATTTTCCGGAGATTCTAATTGGTTTATTCAAAATGTTATTTCAGAGGAAGGTAATTATTCAATTCAAACGGGTAAGATCAGGGATAATCAAATTAGTAAACTTAAATTGACATCATATTTTAAAAGTGGTGAGGGATCTTTTTCGGTTAAATTAGATTCTGAGAAAAATTGGGACAAACTCAATTTTTATATAGATGGTAGATTAATACAAAGTTGGTCCGGAGAAGTTTCATGGAGTAAATATGATTTTTCAATTAGTAATGGGAAGCACACCTTAGAGTGGATATATCAAAAGGATTTTGCTAATAGTAGTGGATTAGATGCAGCATGGCTTGATAATGTAGATCTACCAATCGGGTTAAATGCTTCATTAGCAATAGTTAAAAGAGATAATCAAAATTATATAAAAGTATGGGGTGCATTTGGACATAGGTACATTTTGCAATCATCTAATAATTTTATAAATTGGAAAACGGAAGAATCTTTTGTCATTGATAATAATGGTTTCAAAGATATTTTAATTAGTCCATCAAAGAAAAGTGAATTTTTCCGTGTGTTAGCGCCTTGAAGATCTGAAAAATTATAAATAATTAATCTATGTTACTAAAAAAGTTAGCATTAACACTTTTAGTTTTAATAACTCAGCTTGTTCCAAGTTTAAAAGCTCAAAGTAGTGGCAGCGTGGCATTTACCGCAAGTTCATACGATGTAAATGAAAGCGATAATCAGATAACAATTTTTGTTAATCGGTATGGAGGAGCCGGGGGGGAAGTATCAATTGATTTTCAGATTGTAGGGGGAAGTGCTAACTCAGATGATTATGACTCAGTAGATAAAGGTACCTTGGTTTGGAGTGATGGTGAAAGCGGTCTTAAAAGTTTTAATATTGATATATTAAACGATACTTTAGTAGAAGACATAGAGGATATTAATCTGACTTTATCAAATCCTACAGGAGGTTTATTGATAGGAAATATTCCAAATTCCAAAGTTGTCATTACAGGAGAGGAGTCCGGTTACATAGGTTTTGCGACTAGTAAATATATCACATCAGAATTTGATTCAACAGTAGAAATTGTTGTTACCCGTGGGCTAGGTTCAACTGGAGCAATTGCAGTTGATTACGAAGTACTTTCAGGTGACAATTTAGATGAAGGTGCAATTGGTTCAGTAGAATTCGTCCGAGGTGTTCCTGATGAAAATGCTCCTAATAATAGGAGAATTGAGCGTAAAATTGTACCCGGCGTGTCTGCGCAGGAGGGGAGTGATTTTGTTGCAAATAAGGGGACTCTTACATTTCGTGATTTTCAGACATCGGCATCCTTTTTTGTAAGACTTATTCCTAATTTAGATGGAGAGGCTTTTCCGTTCACTATGGCGGAACTCGCATTATCTAATGCTAGAAGATTGGATAATGAATCAGAGAGTATAAATCCTGTAATAAATGAAATTAGATCTAGAGCTACATTGAGAATAAATGATGTATCTGGTGCTGAAAATGATTTTATTTGGGAGGGTGAGGAATTCGGAGATCCTTCATGGCCTGATCAATATGAGCGGCTTGGATTTCGTTTTGGTAAGGCTAGATACACTGTAAGCGAAGCCTTTGGCGCTGATCCAAATTCTTCATTTGATCCAAACGATCCCACCTTAGAAATCCCAGTTTATAGATCAACGCCAATAGATAAGGCATTGGAAGTGGGTTATATGGTAGGTCCTAATAGAGGTTTTTCAGTTAATATTTTAAATGTAGAACCTGCATTCTTAGATGCTAGGCAAAGATGGATTATTGGAACTGAGGAACCCACAAACCCAATAAGATGGGGTGATTGGCCTCGAATTCTTCCGAATGCATTGACTTCATCATTTACGAGTTTTGGATCTATTCTTGAAGATAATAATGCAGCATTTGGTCAGCCAAGGCATGATAGAGGAAGTCTGCCACAAATACTACTCAATCCAGGTTCAGATTTAGCCACACCAACAGGTAATTTATCATTCAGTCCTAGTCATAATTTGCCAATCTACATGAATGATATTCCTAGAGACTTTTTTGTGACTACTGGAAAATTAACATGGCAGGAAAATGAGACAGAACCTAAATTAATACCTATTCATATTATTAATGATGAAGTTGCTGAATTTAACGAAGATTTAATTGTAATTCTTTACAATCTGAAGCCTGAATATACAGATACATCGTTAGATGAGGAAGAAGATGTGCAAACAGATACACCAGATAATGGAGGTGACCCAGATGGTGACCCTGTAGATGAACCTGAAAAAAAGATTTATAAACCCGGTGCTGACTTAGGGGTGCAATATTGGACAACTGTTACAATTATTGATAATGATGAGCCTGCAGGAAAGGCAAGTAGTTCATTCGTTCCCCAAATTAATAATGATATATACGACATAGTATTACAATCAAAGGCAGCAGACCAAGCTGAATCACTGAGGGAGGAAAAAATTATTGTCGTCGGGGATTTTACCTCTATTGATAATACTATTCTAAATCGAGTAGCGCGCCTTGACCAGTTGGGTCAAGTAGACCCTGAGTTCAACCCGGGTTTAGGTGCTAATAGTTATGTAAATGCCGTAGGGATTAGCTATATCAATGAAGAACTGCCGGGTGGTGAAACCAGATTGTTGGCTAGACCAGTCCTAGGCGGAGGTTTTACATCATTTGACGGTAAAGCCCGCAAAGGTATCGTAAGATTAAATTATGACGGGAGTGTAGATGAAGCATTTAATCCAGGTAGTGGGGTTGATGGAGAAGTTATTGATGTTTTCGTTCAGCAAAATAATAAAATAATAATTGTAGGTGATTTTATTTCTGTTGATGGTTTTGCTAGAAATAGCATTGCTAGGTTGAATGAAGATGGAACTTTAGATGAAGGATTTGATATTGGGTTAGGTCCAGATGGTCCCGTGTATGCAGTATCAAGAATGCCAGATGGCAGTATTGTAGTTGGGGGAGATTTTTTATATTTTGGCAATATTTATTCACCAGGCCTTGTGATATTAAACGGAACAAATGGTAAATATAATAGTGATTTTGAGATAGGTAGTGGAGTTGATGGTGTAGTTTATACTTTGGATGTTGATTATGATGGTTCGATTATAATTGGTGGCGATTTTATAGAAGTCTCTGGTTTCAAACGAAATAATATTGCTAAATTGTCTAGTAATGGCAAATTAGATACAACGTTCAATCCCGGAAATGGCTTTGACGGACCAGTTACGTCATTATTTATAGATAAAACAGTAAATGTAGTTGGTGACCCAACTTTTAATTTAGGTAATATTATTGAAGAAGTTCAGGATGAAATTGATGAGAAAATTGATTTATTTAATTTAGAAGATAGTAATGAAATAGATTATATCTCTTCATTGGCTGATACAAATGGCATTATTCCTCCATATTATAGACA
>CEVF01046968.1_pt1 | contig 14532 bp, 12 predicted proteins | sample 356441 | NCBI WGS metagenome assembly CEVF01 (sample SAMEA2622765, study PRJEB7988) | marine metagenome | biome: marine biome (ENVO:00000447); feature: surface water layer (ENVO:00002042); material: "saline water (ENVO:00002010), including plankton (ENVO:xxxxxxxx)" | depth 5 m
TTCGAGACGCATCATAGGGTCGTTTTTCATGAAAAAAGAAAACGGTTCTCCAGCGTGCGGTTCAGCGTACGGACTGGTGATGGTGAACAATCGACCGATATCGAAATTCGGAAAAAGTGATTGGACCATTTCCGGTGTTACTATCTCTTCAATCTCTTCTTCCGTCTCCGACTCTTCTTCCTCAAGCTCTTCGTTCAGTGATTCCTGATCTTCTTCGAGTTCCTCTTCTTCCGTGATGTCCGGGTCACCCACAATCAGTTCGATCGGACTGCCGCCACCGCTGTTCAGGCGGGCATGAAACGGTTGAAAGGGTGGCTCAAAAAACAGAGTGATCATGAATTGCGATTTCTGTGGGCGGAGAAACCAGAGGTAATCGCTCCTTGCATTCCCGAGTATGAAAAGAGCAATCCAGGTCAGCGGCGATATGATCAACAGCGCAAGTCGCGTATGGGTCCGGTAACTCAACGCCCGTTGCAGCGATCGATGCAAGCCGTCTGCGTCGGCCTCGCCCTCAATCATTATTTCTTGCGGCGAACCGTTAAAAAAAGCTGTTTGCCAGGATTGCTCTAGGTCCTCATCCGTGTCGAGATCAGGCACCTCATGGACTTGAGAATCCGGATGAAAATCGATTAATCGGCTGTAGGAGACAGTTGGAATATCCGTCTCAATCAGGGGCGCCTGATCAACCGGCGGGTGTAACGCAAAATCAAAATCGTCAAATTTTTCCTCTCGCAGTTCGGCGTCGTATGCCTGCTTGCTCTCGCTGGTCATCAGGCATCGCTCGGCGGCATGCACTTCATCAATGATTTGCGTAATCAGGCGTAGTTTTGTCGGCGCTACCTGCGATGCGATTTTCAGAAGCAATGTGGTTCGGTCGCGGGCGGCCATGGCAACCCGCGCTTCGTCGTGTTCATAACGCCTGATTCCGAGAAGAACATAGTGATCGATCACTACGCCTGCCGGGATATCGAGCCATGTATTGTACGGGTCGAAGAAATCATTCATTGAACATTGACGTCCCACTCCCCTTTGGCGATTGCTCGGAAGCTAGTTTGCAGAATCAGGCAGAACCCTGCATTATCACATGTGCGTTACGTTGGAGGAAATAGAGGGTAACCCTCGTCAATCGGTTGAATCGAAGTGTGATCTTTCGAATTTAGCGGTAATCCTTTCGGGCAAACAACAACTTTCATGTTGGGAAAATTTTAAAAAGAGGGACCCAGCACGGAATCATTCTCAAGGCATAACGCAACCGATTCAATGGAACGAGGGAGAAAAGCTTGAGTCAATTTTGCCGAGAAAAAAGTGCGTATCAACCGTTTATGCCGAGCACATTTTCTTTTGGGTCTGCACCGAAACGGTTTTCTCCGGTATCACCGGCTTGCGCATAAAACACGATCAGCACAATCGCACCAACGATCGGAAAAAGGGCAATTAACAGCCACCAACCACTCCGATTCGTGTCGTGCAACCGGCGGATGCTGACGCCAATAGCCGGCAGAAACATCGCCAAACCGTAAATCGCTGGCAGGACGGCCTGTGGCGAGGCACTCGAGATAGATTCTTCGGGAACGCCCACGCTCGCACCGAAGGTGACGTTCAACGCATAGCTGAAAATGGCATTGAAGAGTACAAACCACCAGAACTCAGCCCGATGTGCACGCCCGTGAAACACCGCATACTTTTTCAATGCTTCAAGATAATAGCGCATTGTCCGCCCCCATCGATTTGTTAACCAGTAAACTTATATACACTTTGTGCAAGCATGTTGGCATGGGATTGGATTTACTTAAAGAGGGGAGGGGTACACGTCACTGAATTGTGGTGGCGCGATGCCGGTTTGAGTAACTCGATTTCGGATTTGGATTATCAAACGAGATAAAACAACCGACCGGTTTGGTCTTCCGCACAGCGATCGATTCACCTGCCAGATAGGAGGTTAATGCGTCCTGAAGAAAAAATTGGCTCGCGACCGGTCTCTTTTTGCCATAAGCAGCATAGCGGTTGTCAATCGCACCGCGGTAAATCCTTGACGGTCGGCCTCGGGCAATCACGATCGCTTCGGGGGTGATCGTTGCATTTACGGCGCGGGCAAGCGATTGGTCTGCGTCGAGTACCACTGGTATTGATAACCCGAACGCCGCGGCATGCTCTCGGGCGACGGCTGGGGAGATGTCTTGGCTTGAGTGCACTAAAAAAAATCTGACGCCCATCGGGCCGAAGCATTCATCCATTTTTTTGAGTTGCGGATGATAGGCGTTGGCGACGGGGCAGTCAGGCGAAATAAAGATAAGCACTACGGCTTTTGTTTTCGGGTCCTCAAAAGGCATGAGTCGAATTCCGTCCAGGCAATTAAATTCCCAGCCTGTTGTGGCTGTTGGTGTGCGAGGTGCTCCGGTCAGGGCCATTGAGAATCGTTCTGTGGCGGTTGCTTGCGAGGTCGGGTGATCGGCGTGCGATGAGACATCACCGGCAAAGCATAGCGCAGTTGTCATTAGTGCGCAAAACACACTAAAGAGTTGGCTTGCACCGCTTGTTACTCCCTTTTTGTGCCGATACATCATCGTGTCCCTTTCAACTGTTCGACGAAATTCCGAAGAAATCCGAGTTCTTGACGGTCGAGCCTTTGATCACCATTGGCATCAAGGATCGAGAAGCTCCGAGCTATCCGTGGTGGAGCCTCCGCTTTTTGTAGGCCTCCGTCGCGATTGGTATCCAGCTGCATCAGCAAATCGATTACGTCACCCTGAGTGAGTGAGGCAAAGAAATACTGGCCAACCGCGGATTCGAGTTTTTCTTCACTTGTTGTATCAACCGCAACTGCCTGCACAGTAATGCTGCCCATTTCATCATCCGACTCACGCCCCCACCGGACTTCTCTCGGTGGGCTATTGGGATTTTTCGGATTATCAGCTGAGTTATCGTAGACAAGCTCACTGGTCAGCACAGTTCCGGCGGGTAGGACAATGGGTGTTTTGAACCGATATTGTTCCTGCCAGTCAAGATCCCAGTCGTCAATGTGCAAAAGAACAAGTGGTTTTCCATTAGGAATCTGTGCGGTCAATTTGGCCCGACGACATAAGTAGTGGGCATGTGCTGAAACGCTAATTAACTCGGTGGGAACCGGCAGGGTAAACGATTCTTCTATGTTGTAATCCCGTGCACCGACTGGGATCCGAAGTCCGATGCCTGCCCCGAACATCGCGGGAATTTGAATAGGTATGATTTTCCGTGTGGGAGCCATCTTGGCAAAGTAGAGACCCAACTTACCTGCCTCCGTTTCGACCTTTCCGGAAGGGTGAAAATGGGTCTGGACGACAATGTCATTGCCTGCAGGAAGTCGCAGTGCTAAGTCGCCTGGCAGCCGCGCGGGTGTTCGCCCCGGAGCAAAACCGCCCAAGCCTCGCGATAACGCCGTCGCCATCGGTGGAAACGTCTGACCGGATTGGAACTTGCGAAGTTTGGAAAGCGCTTGTCTTAGGGGCAGCAGATCCTCCTTTTGCCCGCCCGATGCCCCTGTTCCGCTCGCCAAAAAACGCATTCCTGCGATTCCCGGCTTGCCATCGCTACCATCCATGCGTTGTGCAACGCCCGCATCGGCGAAAAACAGGGCATGGTGCACCGACCCCTTGGCGAGCGGACGATAATCGATTGCTTTAATCCACTTATCCTCCGGCAATCGAACCGGAAAAACAAACGATCTGTAAATGTCAGGACCGGATGCGGGCACCTCGAAGCTGCCCTGCATACGGACTACCAGATCGGGTTGTCCGAGTTGCCAGCCGTCGACATACGAGGGAGCAATAGGCTCCGGTCCACCACCCCTTGGTTTCCCAACGGCCAGCCACTGTTTCCATTTTTCCTTCTCGATTCGCGAGAGTGCACGTGAATCCGCAAATACCACGTCGTGGTTAACGGGCTTCCAGGGTGGCATGTAGCCCGCGTCGATAACCGCATCAATGGTTTTCGCCCGGTTGGCGACATCCTGGTATTTCAGCAACGGAAACGGTGCACTTTGACCAGCACGATGACAGTCGGCACATTTCCGATGCACTAGTGGGCCAATGTCCCGATTGAAGGTCACCGGAGGTAGTGCTGTGGTTGAGCCCCCGACGAGGTCGTTTTCGCCACGGGCTGATTGAGCTCTCGTAAGTCCGAGCGCTGAAATGAGAAGCATTAAAATAAATAAAATCGGAATCGATAATCCAAATTGATCACAGTGATTTCGATCTCGCTTTTTGAAGAAATCCACATGGTTCGAGTTTCTCAAGAAAGAGCGATGGTTTTCGCGCATGGGGCGATTCTCCTTTGTAGTAGATACCATCGAAGACAAATCAAACGCACGCTGTTGGCAACGCGACACATTGAATTGTCGAGTGGCCCGAAAAAAGGGACCAGGGAAATATGATTCTCAGGAATTTTTTTAATTGACCTGGGATGATCACAGAAAAGGCGGGTCGTTTCCGCCGGGTAAAGAGATGCAGGATCTATTTCGTCTCGCTCACATTGCGGAAGTTAATCCGCCGACGATCTCTCCCGCCGTGCGCATCGGGAGTGAAAAAACGATCGTCGAGTTCGACGGGCCCAATAAATTGGATATCTACCGATTCGCGCAAAGCTTGCCGTTTTTCCAGATTCCATCGTGCCATCACCCGGACGGCGAACCCGGACTCGGCATCGGCCCATAGCTCGATCCGATCGGGGCGGTCGAAAGAACTCTCACTATCCAGCGTGCCAACCACGTGTCGACATTGCACGCTCTGCTTGCCAATTTTTACCCATTGATCGGGGCGGGATTGAAGTGCGTAAAAATCACGCATGCGGGTAAGAATTGTGGAGATGTGTAAATAAGGTGTGCCGATTTCCTCCCTCCCGAGCACCCATTGCATAAGGTTTTTTGTATCTCCCTCGAGCACCGGTCCCCAGGGCGGCACAACCCAGGCAGCACCCCGATCACTTCCGAGCCAGACAGGTCGGGCGGCTAGCAAGCTCTCGCTGCGAATCGCAAAACGATTGGCACCTTTGACAAATAAGTCAACGTTACGATCAACCATTTTAATTTCGCTCAATCGAAATCTGGTTGTGACTCTGTAACTGCGACCAATTTCACGGCGTGATTGGGCGATACTACGATTTACCGCTGCAACGGCCGTTTGTGATGTGTCATCAACACGCAACGTTACGGCGATCAACGCCATCGCCGCCGCGGTTAGCCCCCAGACCAATAACCGAGATTTTGCCTTTGATTGCGTTGGGAGCGAAATCGAATTGGCACGTAATTCGTTTGTGTCTGATACTGTGCCGCGTAGTCGTGTCAGGCCTGCAGTAACCAAAGATTGCGAGTGTTGCTTGCTGTTTCCATACAATACATCGAGGAGTGCATCCATCAGATGTGTTTTTTGCTCGTCCATGTCCCGAGTCGGGTCAATCACGACGCTTCCTCCCAAGTCAGTAATTTTTTGGAAAGACACGACTCGAGTTGAATTTTTGCACGATATAGACGCTTTTTTGCCGTGTGAATCGTGATACCGAATCGGGAGACGATCTGCTCAAGCGAATTCAGTTCGAGATATCTCGCCTTAATCGTTTTGCGATTTTCGTCAGACAACGCGGCAATGCAGTCTTTGAGCATTTTTAGTTTCAGTTCCAACGTATCTCCCTTGAGTTTTTCAACCGGCTCGAATCGTGATTCCAGCCAATCGAGCGTGGAAGAGTCGCAATGCAATGGATTTTTTCCTGCTTTGCGGAAATGCGCGAGGACGAGCTTGCCGGCGATTCCACGAATCCATTTACCGAAAGATCGGCTACGATCGAAATCATCAATTCGTCGCCAGGCGATCACCATCGTCTCCTGAAAAAGATCATCGACTGCATGCGAATCGCGGACCATCGATCGCAGAAATGCCAGGAGCATTTCGGCATGTTCACGCATTAAAATTTCAAAGACGTCAGTGGCGGTGGACATCGGCGACTTGATTGTGTGTTTAAAGGTTTTTCTATGATTGTCGGATATCTCAGAAAAGGAGACACGCGATAGTTAATTTATTAGATTTTCTGTTAATCGCATCCTTGGAGGCCCCCCAATGATTGGGAAACACTATTTTTTCGATGAACAGCAAATTATAATGATGATCGTCTGACAGATGGTTTCATGAAAGGTCGCTCCAATGTTTCGCCCGCTCATCCTAATTGTCTTCGCGCCGCTTGTAATGTTTTCCGTGGCCATCAGTGATGACGTCTTGAAAGAAAAAAACCTCGACCAGATGAGCAAACAAGAGATTCTGGCCAGTCCTCGGTGGAGGCGAGCAGAGAAAGCAATGGAAGATTGGCTCTCTCTGCAGTTTTATACTCCCGAGGAAGTCAATGAGCTTGAAGCGCGATGCGATGCCCATATCAAAACGATGGAGGTTTCCGAACTGCGGGACTATCTCCGTGATGCTGAGGCACGGCTTGACATCTTGATGAGTCCCGAAGTGCAGCGGGCTCGTGATTGGGTCGGCAGTTACATGGCGGTCCTAGCGGCACCGCAGCGTGATCGGTTGCAGCAAAAATTGCCGGATGTTTCCAAAATGACAGCGCCCGAACTGGAGCAAGCGGTTCGAGATATGTTGCAGGTAAAGCAAATGCACGGTCAACGTGGACGGGCAGAGCAATCGCGACGGCAAAGTGACGTGACGCGTGGTCGCACCGAAAATGCCCGTCAAGCCGAAAATCGCAATTCTCAGATGCAACAAAGGCAGCAGACACAGGCCAACCGTGCCAACGATCGCTCTAATCAGGCGCATCGCAACTCGATAGAGAATGCCCGGAGCCGTGCGCAGACGACACCCGAATGGTATCGCCGCCGAAATTTCAATTGGGGCTGGTGGCGTTAAGGACGCCCTAGCTCACCTCGTAAGCTGAGCGCACAACGGCACCACCTCTTCGGGCTTCCATGGATTATTACAGAGCATTGTGGTTCAACTTGTCGCAGCCCGCTTGTTTGACCGATACCGAGGAACCTCATAGAATGCGAGGCACCTTTTAAAGCCAGACAGAGACGCCGCCGTTGACGCTCTTTTTTTATGAAGTTCACTTTGTATTGAACGTTCTGCAAAATGCCGAAGAAGCGGCGATGGTCAGATCGAGCGTCGCATCATTATCGCACTCATCGGGGGTAAAGGTTGGGTTAAGATGAGCAGTTCTTCGACAGCATCCTCCGCGCCCGGTTTCCCGCAAAAGATCTCGCGTCGTAGGAAAATTGTTTTTTCTTTGATCACCGTGGGAATCGTCGTGGTGGTTTGTGAAGTGGGTGCGAGGTTAATCGAGCAGATTTCTACCGGCACTCGAGACTCGCTGGGCCAGCAGAATCCTTACGTTGACTTCGTCAATCGCGTCCCGGCTTTTCGCTTGCGTTCGTCAGATGGGAAAAAGAAATATCGGCGGACAATGTATCACTCGCCGATTCAATCGAACCAGCAATTCTCTCAGGTGAAGCCCGCCAATGGCTTCCGGGTTTTTTGTCTCGGTGGATCTGCGGCGAAGGGTTGGCCGCACGACGTCGACTACACCTATCCGAGTTTCTTAAAACAAAAGCTTCAACGGGCATTTCCAGACAAGGAGATAGAGGTAATCAACGTAGCCGGTTGGTCCTACGCAAGTCATCGCGCAAAATTCATCTTCGACGAAATTATCGAGTATGATCCCGATCTGATCCTGATTTATTCTGGAAATAATGAGTTTCTCGAGAATCTTGTTTATCGGTCGATGCATCTCGGAGTCCCTTGGTCATATTCAGCGCTCTTGCGGATTCTCTTCTCCGGCTGGCAGGCTCTGACGACGAAACCGCCGAATATAGTAGATGCGAAAAATTTCGGTCGGGCGGACCAAGTTGCCACACGATTGTCATGGGCTTTCAACAAAGCAAGTCAGGCTCGTCAGGACCCTTCGCAGTTTCAAGCACTATTAGATCATTATCAATACAATCTGGAGTCGATGGTTAGTGAGTGTAATCGTCGCGGTGTGGGTGTGATGTTAATGACAGTTCCAGTGAATCTCAAGGATTGGATTCCCAACGTTTCGGCACACCGAGCTGATTTGACTGCAAAGGAATTGATGCAGTGGCAATCTTTCTTCCGAGAAGGGGTGGTTGCGCTCGAAGAGGGCGACAATCAACGGGCGATTAAATCATTGGAACGCGCAACACAGCTTGATGACAAATATGCGGAGGGTCATTTTTATCTTGGCAAGGCATACCACAAAAGTGGACAGTATCAACGAGCGAAGGCCGAATTCATCAAAGCGCTAGAGAAAGATGCGTATCCCTTTCGATCGATCCCGCAGTTCGATGCCGTGTTGCGTGACGTAGCCAAGTCGCACGATGTCACAATCGTGGATATTGTCGACATTCTTGAGCGAGGAACGGAAGACAATATTATCGGGATGGATGCACTGATTGATTATGTCCATCCCTCGGTAGCAAGTAATGAACAAATCGCTCACGCACTGCTGCTGGCAATGATGGATGGCGGAATGGTCGCCGAACTTTCCGATGATCAGCTTGCGGCGACGAAGATTGAAATGCCTGAGGGTGATACGATTGATATTCGCGGCCTTTATTCGCTCTTCATTCAGTTTCTCGTGATGCGGCAATATGACAAGCTCGATGCGATTGCGGATCGTCTAGAACAACGCCGGTTAAAAGGGATGGGAACGGGGCAAATATCGAATGATCAGTCACGTGATTGGATGATGAAGGCTCGTCGGATCCGCAATGTGATTGTGCCTTACCGAGAGCTACTGAAAGCGGAGAAGTTCGGTACGGTGAACGATGAGTTTACGCCAGAAGAGGCCACACAGATTTTTCAGAACTACGTTGATTTGATCCACGAAATGGAGGCCCGTAATGTGATCAGTCAGAGACAGTTTGAGGAACATGTTTTTCGCGAGTAAGGACGCAACTAGCTGGATCAATAGGGCTCGTTGCACCGCGGCTTTACTGTCCGCGTAGCCGCCTCAGACGCCGCGGCCAGAAAAAAATCCCCCACAGTGCGATCAACGCGCCTGCTGGCTCCGGGGTTACGTAATGCCACGGCGAACTCAGTCCCCCTGGATTAAAATTCACGGGCAGCGCAGTACGATGCGAATAGATCGCCGCTCCGCTGGTTGTTTCCAGTCCGCTGGCAAAGGAAAGGTCGCTGCCCGAGAAATTTGTATCGGTCAGATCATTGCCATTGAAAATCACGTGCGAGAGATCTAAGTCACTTAGATCGACTGCCTCCAGCGGGCTGTCGGCGACGCTGGCGTAGGCCATGCTGAAGCTTCCACCAAGGTAGGAAGAGATGTATACTTCTTTTTCGAAAATCTCTAACTGGATCTCACCGTCGACAACTCGCGCCTGGGGCAGTTCTCCCAGTGCATTGTCTGCGTAGAATGCGATCGAGGATCCATCGATCGCAAGACTACGTGCGTTCACACCCTCCTCGACAATCAGCTCCGTACGATCTCGCGCGATGTCGTGGTAAGAGATTCCACCACCCTCGGTCACCCAGGCGACTCCTTCGGGTGAGATGACCGGATCGCTCCCGCGGCCGAAATTGTGGATCTCGGTCCCGTCAAAATAGAATACCCCATAGATCGGTTCACCCGTCGTCGCGTCGTATCCGCCGAGTTGCCTCCAGACCAACCTTCCATCGGCGATGCCTACATCGTGTTCAGGCCAAGTGTTGTCAGTAATCTGTGTTGCTGTCACGCCGTTATGCATCCATAGTTCGGGCGTTTCCGACCCGTTGCCGGCGATCCACGCTGCCTGATGCTGCCACGAAGTGAGGCTCCATTCGGCCACGATTGAACCGGTTGCCGGCGAATCTGGCGGACTTACCCGCGTCGGGTTGGGCGTAGCATCCGAAATGTCCCACTGGTAGATATCACTTGCCAAAATCGTGCCGCTAGTTTGTTGACCGACTATTTCGAACACTTGATTCCCGGAGAGGCTGATTTGCTGGTATTCCAGACCGGGCGTCAGCGCAACGCTCGGCTCGAATGTGTTGCCGCTTAAAATTTGGTGCGCGACCGGTGTCTGCCAACGATCTGCACCATCGGAAAAAGACTCGACCCAAACCGCATGATTGTTCGAGATGACCGGCGGCATGATACGTTCACGATGCGACGGCCCCACTTCGAACAGACTATCGCGGGGCATGTCAATTCCGCGTCCCCAGAAAACACGGACCCCGTAGGGAGTGTTCCACGCGGCCGCGCCATTGGCTGCCAGCACCGGTGAATTCGGTCCATATGTTTCTCGCTCTGGACCGTCGCGGTAGGCGTTCGTCGTTATCCGATGGGCGGTGGGAAATCCGTAGGAACCAGTGAGTTCGGGATGTCCATAATAGAAAATTTCATTTGATGCAGTGTATGGTTCGAAGACGTCCCAGTCGGCGGGGGTTTCTTCGGTTTGTGCCGCATAGACCACGCGACCATTATTGATGTCGGGTGTAAGTCGGGGACTCTGCGAAGCAGTGTGCCATGAAATCCGTTGCAAACCCCGCGCTGGATAGCGGGGACTCGATTCCCGCTGGGCGTCTGCAGAATCGCCTACCAATGCAACTATCAACAACGCGATAGTGGTCTGACGCGGATACTTTCGCAGCAAAGACATGGAGTCTGACCCCGGGCCCTATTCAATTGTTCAATTGACGGAATGACCGCAGCATCGCCAATCAAAACAATCGGCATTCATGCCATGCAACAATCGTGACGGACCTATTAAAGCAGAGATTCTTTTACGAACAAGCAAATGGCTGGAGAAAACGGGTCAGTAGTCAAGGATCGGCTAGAAATCAGGCCGATAGCGGCCTTCGATGTACTTCCATCGACGCCCGTGCGGATGTAATACACCGATCCGCTGTTCCCCGTGCCACTCCCAGCGACATCCCGAATCGAGATCATAGTGCGAGCGGACGCTTCGAAACTCTAGAAGTTCCCAATGGTCGTCTGCTGCTAATCGCGCCAGAATCGGACTACCTTCCTGCCGGCTTCGCGCAAGCCACTCTCCAGCCCGCTGTTCGAGCAGCGCCCGAGTGAGCGCGGGAGGAGTCACCAGATCAAAATGGTCTGGCAGTTCAGTGGTTCCCGGACCAAGCGGGTATGACCATTTTCCATCCCCCAAAGCGTAGGCCCAGACATACCGTTTGTGCTCCGGGCTGAAATGGCTGTAAATTTTCCCGGTAGTCACTTTTTTATTTTCGAGCGGTTTGAGTGTTTGCGAGAGCGGGTCATATCGGAGCACGGGTTGACCTTTAATCCGGGCATCCGATGACGATTCGGCGTTCGCGGTCTTGCGCATCTGCAGAACGCAGAGCAAGCAAATCAGGCATGCAAACGCCAGGAAAGTTAAATGGCGACCGTAGATTTGTTTCAGTTGCATCGGTTGCCTGAGTTGCATGGGTAGCCCTATTTTAAGTCTCAGTGTGTATTCTCAGTGTGTATATTGTGCCCCACGACACATAATAAGCGGCCATCACTGTTATCTATGGTAATTGGCAAACCGTGCCCAGGGAAATTAATTCCCAGGATTTTTTGCTGCTTGAATTAGCCGCATTCGAATATCTTTGAATTCAATGCGTGTTCCGGCATCGTGGATCTGCAGACCGATCGATCCCTTTTGGAAGGTGGAACCAGCGGCGCGGTCACAGAACGCTGAGGAGATTTTTCCATTTAGATAAAATGCGCAGCGATTGCCCTGTGCCACAATCCGTACATGATTCCAGTCATCATGATGGATCGCCGACAGGGGTATCGGGTTGGCGATCTTTTCCAGTTCGAGCGTTTCGTCGGTGTCGATCGTCAGCCTAGTTCCACGCTGGCAGGGCGGCTCAGCGCGATCCGCGAAATGAAAATCCCATGCTCCGAGGATATGCGGTCCGATGCCGACATGCCCCAGGTCCGCGTGGTATCCTACGAGGGGTCGACGGCCAGAAGGGTCAGGTATGGCACGTATTTCAATGCCGCTGTTTCCCTTACCGTGTAGTCGGTACCGGAGCGAAAGCTCAAAGTCTGCCAGATCATCTGCATTCAAGACCAGGTAAGAGAGGCGATTTACACTTCCGTGTCCCACGATCATGCCATGCTTCACCGACCAATCACCAGCAGTTGCAGCCGGCATCGCATGCCAACCCGATAGATTGCGTCCGTTGAATAGGGTGCGCCACTGCCTTTCACCGGCAAATAATTTGCCGCATGATAACGGTGCCATTATGAGTATTGCGATCCAAAGCCAGATTTGTTTCATGAAGATGTTTTTCATGGTAAAGGTCCCCGCTCGCATAGGTCATCGACCATAGTCTGAATTTCTCGTTCCACTCGCAGGGTGAGGGGGTCCGCATCCGTCATATCATTACCATTAACCTCGGCTTGATCCGCTGGTGCCAAGCGGACTCTGCGGATCGGGACGTCAATCGCGTTTCCGATCTGCATCACACAATCAAAGGGGCGATGAACCGTGACTTGATCAGTGAGATTTTCCTCGATTCGCTCCACGGTCTCAAGAATCCGCTCAGTTGATGGGTTTTCGCCAAGATAATCTCGAGGGTAACAAGCCATTTCCTGCACCTGGTAAAGCGCTTCAAGCTCGGTATGACGCCCGGCAGCTTCTGCCGAAGTTAAATTTCCCGAGATCAAATCGGGAAGTAATTTGGTGCGGACTTGTTGCACCCGAATATACGTGCTGCGTCCGCCGAAAGTCAGGTACTTTTTTTCTAGCGGAGCAAGCAAAGATTCGATTAACGGTTCGATTCGATCATGCAGGCATCCCTCTCGACTGACTTGCGATTGGGCTTTGCCAAAACATTCAATCTCGCGCCGGCGGAGTAATTCGCTACCAATGCGCCGGATACGTGGGAGCACTGCACCACCACATTCGGTTGGCCATTCGAGAATTCGCTCGATCCGCTGGAGCACAGGTTCGACCGTTTTTTGTAAATTGCCTCGAAAAAAATATTTGAATGCCAGCGGATGGATAACGACTTTACCTGCGGGGGTTTTTTTCGCGCGTCGCCGAGCGGCCGTACGGGCAATTAACGCCGAGCCGTCTAGCATCGGCTGCACTCGATCGTTTGTGCGACCGGCTGAGCCCTCGGCAAAAATTACCACCGGTCGGTCCGGTTGCACCAGCGACTGAACCGCAAACTGAAGCGAAGCGTGATCGGTCCCCTCGCGATACACGCTGAACGCACCGCACCGTCGAGCGAGCACGCGGTCGAGCCAAGCATTTTCGAACACGTGCCGACTGGCCATGCAATACATCGGTTGCTTCACCACACGGGTCAGGTGACCGCAGGCCATCGGATCGCATTGGCGTATGTGGTTGGCCATGATCAGCACTCCATGACCTGCCTGAAGCGATGCCCGCAATCGGTCCCCCGAAACACATTCGAAGCGTTCGAGACCGTAGTAGTGGCTCAAGTAGGGACGCATGAGCACGCGAACCATCAACCGCGACCAGAAGCGGTTACGGTGGGGAGGAATAAATCGGTAGGGCTTGAGAATGACAATGTTCTGCATGCCAAGCGGGAGCTTACCGCCAGTCGCGTCCGGCGCCAATCGGTGCGCATTTTCCCTAAGTCGTATAACTGGGCAATCAGTGGAGAGAACGCGTCCCAACACCACTAAAATGCAGGAAAATCGCCGTCTTCTGACCCGAAAAAAGACGTATGGCTAAACGATCCCTTCGTGCCGCATATCGCAAGCAGCGTCCCCCGAAGTCTTCACCTACAGACGGCGGCAACGGCCGATTTTTGTCTCTCTGGCTCGACTACCTGCGGGCCGAATGCCATCTGTCGGAAAACACACTTGCCTCGTACCGCCGGGACCTGAAGCGGTTTCTGGAGTGGCTTGGCACGCGGTCTGTTAAAAAGTTGACGGTGAGCGAATTGTCACGGTATGTGCAGTGGCTACACGGGAAATCACTTGCGCCTGCGAGCATCGCCCGCCATGTTGCTTCGTTGAAAACTTTTTTTCGTTTTCTGCAATTGGAGGGATTTTTGAAAGAAAATGTTGCGGAGCTGCTCGGGTCGCCAAAGCTCTGGCAACGTGTTCCCGATGTACTGTCAGCGGACGTGGTTGCTCGGTTGCTCGAGTCGCCGAGCAAACGTGATCCTCATTACCGTCGTGACCGCGCACTGCTGGAATTGCTTTATGCGACAGGCTGCCGTGCTTCAGAAATTTCCGAATTGAAACTCGCTGATTACTCGGCAAAAAAGAAGTTTATCCGTTGTCGAGGTAAAGGGGACAAGGAACGGATGGTTCCACTCGGTAGGCGGGCAGTGGATGCGGTTGAAGAATATCGGGAAACAGAACGCGATATCATAACGTGTCGGTTGGAGCTTGAACCTGCATGGTTACTCATTTCAGCGAGGGGGGGACCGCTCCGGCGGGAACGGATCTGGGAGTTGGTAAAGAAATACATCGCTCGGCTTGGCCTTGCCGATACCGTTAGCCCCCACACTCTACGACATAGTTTTGCTACCCATCTACTCACCGGGGGAGCCGACTTAC